>Ga0210405_10000011_pt1 | contig 263401 bp, 203 predicted proteins | sample IncBWH11MmetaG_FD_155492 | JGI IMG/M metagenome (GOLD analysis project Ga0210405, IMG submission 155492) | Forest soil microbial communities from Barre Woods Harvard Forest LTER site, Petersham, Massachusetts, United States - Inc-BW-H-11-M | ecosystem: Environmental > Terrestrial > Soil >... | reverse complement strand
TGGAGCGTGCGCGACACTCGGATTTTTTGGCTGTGGATTTCTTCCCCTTGCGGGAACCTGTGGAGGCGAGTGAAGATGGTGGCACTTCTTTTCACATCTTAATGTCGAGCCCTGCGAAGGTTGCGTCCGAGTTTGTGCTGTCGCCGTCGGCGGCGAAACTGCGGCTGCTGAAAAAACTACGCTGCACGCTGCGTTATGAAAAAAACGCTTGGGCGTCAGGGGCCGTCATGGTGGCCGGAGTGGACGAGGTGGGGCGGGGATCTCTGTTTGGGCCGGTGGTAGCGGCGGCCGTGATTCTTGAACGCGGCTACCGCGTGCGCGGGCTGCGAGATTCCAAGTTGCTGCTGCCGGAGCGCCGCGAACTGCTGGCGCCGCGCATTCGGGAACATGCCGTGGCCTGGGCGGTGACGGCGGTGGACGCGGCGCGCATCGACCAGATCAACATCTATCAGGCGTCGCGGCTCGCCATGCGTGAGGCGGTGATGCGCTTGGAGCCTGCGGCCGATCATCTCCTGATCGATGCCGTGCGACTGGATTGCGAACTGCCGCAGCGGGCCATCATTCATGGCGACGCGCTTTCCGTGTCGATCGCGGCGGCTTCGATTCTAGCCAAGGTCGAGCGCGACCGCATGATGTGCGAATGGGACGCAGTCTTCCCCGAGTACGGCCTGGCTTCGCACAAAGGCTACAGCACGCCGCAGCATCTGGCGGCATTGGAGAAGTATGGTCCAACGCCGCTGCACCGTCAGTCGTTCGCTCCGGTGTGGAGTAGTCCGGCGGAGCAGGAAGTATTCGAGTTCGACTGATGCTTATCGATTGAACCGCTCGCAATAACTCGGCATCGATTTTGCTTGACACCAATCTCCTCTCAATTACTCTTGCCCGATGAATCCAACACTCAAGGCCGTCCTCACAGCGGTATTCTGGTTCGTCCTGGGTCATCTCAGTTGTGCCGTCATGCACCACTGGCACGACATCGCGGGGCGATAGCCACCTCAGAAATAGATCTCGACGATTTGGGGCTGGACTACTTGTGGACTGCGGGAATCTCGACGGTTAAGCTGGAGTTAAGGTCGCTGATGAGCTTCGTATTGCTGACGAGCGCCTGGCGCAGAATTTCGGCTTGCTGCCGGGCGGTGGGCCAATCCTGTTTTTCGACGGCTTCAGTTAATCCAGGCAGCTCCAGGTGGGCGTAGGTGAATCGCGCGCCGTAGAGGATGTGCTTGAACCACGGCCGCCCGGGGATGCCGTCAGGGTTGAGCCAGTTCCGTTCGACCTCCATCGCGCCGTGATTGATGGTCTTGGCGAGTATGGAATCAATTGCACCGGAAGCTAACGCGCGGGCAGTCGATTCATCGAGGCGCTTGCCGGCCCCTTCGAAGTCATCGATGGCATCAAGCACGGGCTTCAGATCGAGTTGGCTCAAGTCCTTGCCCTTGCTCAATTCATTCACGAACTGGCGAATGTTGTTGGCATAGCTGGCAAAGTCGAAGGGGAGCAGGTCTGCGTTGGCAAGGCGCAATGCAAGCACTCCCCACAGTTGCGACGTCAGAGTGTGGTAGCGATATCCGGGATCGCCGAAGTGGTTCATCCAGAAAAAATCGTCGTAGGCCGAGTGATACACGCCGTAAGGTCCCTCAAAGCCCAGCCCGAGAACCGGCATGCCGACGAAGTTGAGGAACACGGTGTGGTCGGAGCCGCTGCCGATGCGAGTGTCGGCGAGATTCAAATCGGTGACTGCTTCAGGTTGTTTGGTCTCACGCCGCTCACGCGCAGCCGATTCCTTCCACGCTTCATACAAGGACTTGCCGGAAGGATCTTTCAAGGTGCGGCTGGTCTCGACCAGCATGGGCGCAAGCGATGCCACAGCCTGGCCATGAAAGTTTGGCCCCGACGTAGCCTCATCGACATTAATGTAGGCGATGCCTTTGTTGCGCAGCTCTTCGGCGAACTGCTCTCCCCATTCTGTCGAGCCAGTGAGGCCAACTTCTTCTCCATCCCAACTGCAGAAAACAAGCGTGCGCCGGGGACGCGTTCCCGCTTTTGCCAACTTTCCCAGCGCGCGAGTCAGTTCCATCAGGGAGGCTGTGCCGCTGCTGGGGTCGACGCCGCCAAAGACCCAGGCGTCACGATGATTGCCCAGCACGATCCACTCGTCGGGTAACTGCGCGCCGCGAATGCGGCCTTCCACCACGTAATAAGGTTGCGTGGAGTTGTCCATCTCGATCTTCACGTGTACGCGCACGCGACCGCCGCCGAGGTGATACTTGATCGGTAGTCCGCCTTGCCAGTCGTCTGGAGCGACCGGACCGTCCATGTTAGTGAGCAGTGGCTTCGCGTCGTGCCACGAAAGCGGGAGCGCCATTATTTTTGGAATCGAAACTGCTTGCTCAACGGGAATGCGCTTGGCGCCGGGGACCGAGGCCCACCCCGGGGTAAGCGGATCGCCGGGGACCATGAAGTCGTAAGTGATCGCTCCGCGCTGGATGTGATACTCCGGGCCCCAGGGGCCGTAGGGGACGGCTTTGCCTTTCTTGAATCCGTCTTCGGCAGGATCGCTGTAAATCAGGAGTGCGGCCGCGCCTTCACGTTCGGCAGTCAGTGCCTTGAATCCGCGGTAGCTGTAAGGATTCGAGTACCGCACCAGCACAACCTTGCCTTTGACGTCGATGCCTTGTTTGCGCAAAAGCTCGTAGTCTTCAGGATTGCCGCTGTGGGCGTATACGAGCGGGGCCGTCACTTCGCCGGAGGCGGACATACCGCTCCATGCAGAACTTATGCTTTTATTCTTCGAATCCGGATCGCCGGCGACAGGCAGTTCGCGCAGCACGGCGCGGTAGTGCACTGGTGCGATCATTTCCAGAAAGGTACTCTTGGGATTGCTTCCGTAGACGTCGTAGCGGCGGATGACGACGTCCTCCAGACCTTCGTTGCGCCACTGGTCCGCCATGTAGCGAGCCAGTTCGTTGTTGCGCGGGGAGCCGGCGACGTGCGGCTCGGCGGTGAAGATGTGATGCTGGCGACGCTCTTCCTCCGGAGAGGGAATCGCCTTGAACTTGTTCTCGATCTCAGTCTCACGCGCGGCCGCAGCGGGAGTGAAGCCCAGGATGGAAGTCTGGGCACAAATGCGGATGCTCGTGACAAACAGAAGAGAAGAAAGTCCGAGCGCCGCGAGCGGCAGCGCTCTCCGCGGCATTTCTCCGCCGGCTCTACGATTGCCGACTTCAGCCAAAGCCTGAATCGCGGAGTGCCCTGCGAACCTCCGCGGAGGACATTGAAGGGCGGCGCGCCATTCGGAATCCACAGTCTTGGATCTCCTTATTAGTAGGGAACGCTACTTTGCCTTGTAGATCTCCGTCAGCAAGTCCGGCTTCGATTCATCGCGCACCAGGTGAGGGTAGCGCTCGCCGCCGTGGTAATCGAGTTTGTAGGTTTTGTAGTAGTCCGTGTTTTCGACCAGAAGTTCGAGCGGAGCGGTACCGCCCTTACCGGCTCTTAGCGCATCGCGCAGGACGTCTCCCGAGTATTGGCGGCCATTCACCGCGATCAGCTTCATGCCGGGACCAATCCCTGCCTGAGCCGCCGGCATGCCCTCAATCGTGTCCGGGATGGTGCCGTCTTCGCGCAAGCGGATCCCGATCGAGTATGCCGCGTCGACGAAATGCGAGTTGCTCTCGCCGCCGCGCTCCATTTCAGACTGAACGTCGTCATACACCACTTTCCATCCGCTGCCTTCAACTCCACCCAACGGTGCGCCGGGACCGTGATTGGTCAGGCGCTCGGTCCAGAATCCACGCCAGTCGTAGGGTACGACCTGGTTCAGCGTATTGACGACATCATCGAAGACATAAGTTTTCACCATTGGCCCGGTGTTGGGAGCGCCGTGGAAGAGTTTGCAAAAGTCGTCCAGTGTTTTCTTGCCCTTGCTCTGTTGCCGGATGATGACATCGGCCCACAGCCAGTTCAGTAAATCTTCTTCGTAGAAATCGACTCCGCGCCGCCATGAACTCCACGCCTGCGGGGAGAAATAAAGATGCGGTGCCGCATCAGCGGTGTCCTGCAAGTTGCGCCAGGTGCGCCCGGGAGTGTGATCGAGCGCGGCAGCGGTCAAGGCGAGATTATCGCGCACCTGCTCGAGCGTCAGCAGACTGCTGCGGACGGTCAGCACTTCGCCCAGATATTGGGTGAGGCCTTCGTAGACCCAAAGCAGATCATCCTGCATCGGCTGTTGATAGTCCGGCGTGGCGAGATCGGCTGGACGGCGGTACTTTCCGTTCCACGTATGCACGTACTCGTGAGGCAGCAGGCCGGCCGACATTTTGCGCGCAGTGTCATCCACCAGTCCGCGTTCTTCGATGCGGCTGTCGTCGGACTCGTGGTGCTCCAGTCCGAAGTGCGCAACATGATCGCTCAGGCTGAGCAGGAAGTGATAATCGCGATAGTGATGCGCGCCGAAAAGCTTGTTCGCCTGTTCGACCAGATTCTTGTAGTGATCCCAGACTTCCTGCGGCGGGGCAAGCGCAGCGGCGCTGTCAGCGGCAATGTCCATCTCGGTAAGAGGATCGTCGGCCAACTTGACCACCTTGAGGAATTCCCCGGCGATTACGGGAGAGTCGACCAGCGTGGTGAGGGAGGCGGGCTGAAACGTAATCTGCGTCTGGCCGTTTTCCGCGGCGGTCGATGCGATGGGCAAGGGTGTTCCAAATTTCCAATTGGCGGGAAGCCTCAGACTGGCCACGTAAGTGAGATCGTCTGACTTCCAGCCCTTGGGATAGAGCAGAACCTGATTCCAACTGATCACCGCCATCTTGTCGGTGGCGGATGAACCGGCGGAGAAGCCGCCTTCGAAGGTGGCGGGCGAAAGGAAGTCCAGCTCAGCCTTTACTTCAGTCTCGCCCGCCGGAACCTCGACGTGCAGGGTGAAACCATCGAGCAGATCGCGGCGCCATTTCAGCGTCTTGCCGCTGGCGGAGAACTTGAGCCCGGCCAGGTCAATCACCGGTCCGTCAGGAGCGTGCTCGCCCGGAATCCACTTCGGGTAATAAAGCGTGAAGTCTCCCGCGCTGGCCGGTATCTTTAGTTTAGCGTGGAAGATTTTGCGGGGCGCCGAGGTGGCGTCCACGAAAAGGGTTACGGTTGGCGTCGTCGCCGCCGAACTGGAAAGCGTGAAGAAGAGCGAGAAGAAGAAGGAGACACAAACCACTCCCAGAATTCTGGAGAGTTTCATTTAGGGGCCCTCAATCGTGTCGATGAATCGAATCCCACAGCGCCTGCAGAATTTTAGACTATAGCAGCCCGCCAGAGCAGCCGTACAGCCACGCACCAGCGCCGCCATCATCTTCACGATCTCGGCCGACTGGCCGGCATCGGGCAGTCTCGGTCTAGTGATTGATGGGAATAAGGCACATACGTGTGGGCCAGCTGCTCGAGTTCTCACGCACACTCTTCAGCCCCTTTGTCGGTTCCAAATAGAGGGATCCTCAAGCCCCAACCCGGTTACCTAAGACACCCACCACCTCGAGCGGCGCATGATATCTTCGGAACTTCATGCCGAACTCCAGCGACTCGACCTCCCGAAACATCGCATGGGGCCCTTGGATCGTAGTTGCCTTCGGATTTTTTCTATTCCTGCTGGGCGCCGCGCGCTTCATCCTCCGGCATCACTTTGGTTTCATGGACGCCCTTTATTGTGTCCTCGTCGTCATCCCAGCGGGGCTCTTGCTTCTCGTCTTTGATTACGTGCTCCACCACGCCAAGCTGGTATCGGTGATCCCACTGTTCTTGGCAGGAGTGCTGGTCTTCTCGTCTCCGGTTTTTGATGTTGCGCTTGGATTCACCCTGATGGGAGCCATGGCGGGCCCGGCGCTGAGTGACTGGAAGGACGAGAGCCGCACGCGAAAATCAACGACGCCGCAGCCCCGCGAGGATGAACGCGATTGACAGCGGGCTGGCTGTGATCTTTCAGGACGTTGTACCTTTTGCGGCGGACCGCTCGGTAAAAACTCGAACCCAAAAAGCTCGTTCGTGATCGGTACAACGTCTTGACAATCTACAGCCAGCCCCCCCGACTGGATTTTTGTCCCGCTCTCAGTGACTGGAGCCTCGCCACAGCGTTGACTTTTAACTTGACACCCTCACCCTTCCCATATAGTGTCCTCGCCACGTCTCAGGGGGACAAGCTTAATCATTCTGGAGAGGCCAATGGCTCGCTTGCGTGGTGTCGTGTCACTTGCGCTAACTACACTAGTCATCGCTCTATTCGCCATTCCAACATCCACCACAGCGCAAGCGTCGTTCGGGATACCTCCCTTCAGCAGCGTTGATGGCGGCCCGGATGAGATCAACCTGTCTAATCTAAGTCTCCTCTACACGGTTCCAGTCTTCAGCCGAGCCGGTCGCGGTGCAGCGCTTTCTATCATCCAACATCTTGAGAACGATCTTTGGAGTCCCGGCTACAATTCCAACTTCGTAATGCAATGGTTGCTATCTTTCCCACCTCCAAGCAACGGCGTCGGTTTCGTGTTCTACAGCGGCCCAGTCCATAAAACGTGCAACGACGGGCAAGGCGTAGTGGATTTCTACGTGTACACATTCTCGGGCTACTACGATTCTGCCGGAACGTCGCACGGCTTTCACCTCGCCGTCTCCGACCTCAACGACGGCGGCGGAGCCTGCTACAACTTCAACAACCAGTATCCCGACACCAAGACCGGCGTGTCCTCCGATGCTTCCGGTGTCAGCATGACCGTGACAGACTCCCCTCTCACGGCGGTCGTCACCTTGCGCGACGGCACGGTCATTCACGCGCCCCTCGCGACTTATAACGGCTACTATACGTCTGGTACGGCGGGACCTTTTACGGCGATCGACAGCAACGGCAACAAGATAACGGTGAATGGAACTGGCCTTTCCATCACCAGCATTGTTGACACGCTCGGAACTACTGCCGCCACTTTCGGCTCGAACTCGGTCTCTTACACGGCTCCGTCCGGCGCTTCCGCCGCGTTTACATACTCCACGACCAGATATAACGTTCAGACCGCCTTCAATTGCCCGGGTGTTGCGGAATATCCGGCAACACCTTTTGACACGGTCACCAGCATTACCTTGCCGGATGGCTCCTATTACCAAATCACCTACGAACCGACCACCACCGGAAGCCAGAACATCACGGGCCGCATCGCCTCAGTCCGTCTCCCGACCGGTGCAACTATTTCTTACACTTACACCGGCGGTGACACGGGCAAAGGAATCGTTTGCGCCGACGGGAGCACAGCGGGATTCAACCGCATAACCCCAGATGGCACCTGGCGCTACTTGCGGAGCAATATCGTCGGCCAGTGCTGCACGGGCGTTAGCTCTTCCACTACTACTGTCACTGATCCCCAAGGCAATAACACTGTCATAAATTTCACTGGAAACTTCGAGACGCTGAGGCAGGTCTATACCGGCGCAATCAGCGGTACTCCGATCGAGACCATTACCACCTCCGGGACTCCTCCCGCAGGCGAGACCAAGGTGTACCACTCTTTCAACGGCGGTCAACAATCCGAGGTGGATACCTTTTACAACAGTTTCGGCCTAGTCACCGCGGCCAATGAGTACGATTTCGGAGCCACCACCCCTACGCGAAAGAGCACCATCACTTTCGATACAACCTTGGGCAATGGCATCGTGGATCGACCCTCTCAGGTGATCGTGACCGACGGGAGCAATAATCTGAAGTCGCAGATTAACTACACCTACGACGAGGACCAAGCCGCACTGCAGACCTCTGGCGCCTCCCAGCTAGTTTCGGTTACTTGCGGCACTGGGTTTACCAAATGCCGCGGAAACGCTACCACCGTAAAAAGGTACGTGACCTCCACGTCAACTCTGAACAGCACCTTTACCCACTACGACACCGGCCAGGTTTACCAGGCGACGGACGTAAACGGAGCGATTAGCACCAACAGTTATGGTGCCTGCGGCCACAGCCTTCTCACCAACATTAGCCTGGTGTTGGGCCTGTCTGAGTCGTTCACATGGAATTGCACGGGCGCAGTGATGACCTCGTCCACGGACGAGAACGGCCAGATCTCTTATACAAACTACACCACAGATCACTACTTCTGGCGTCCAGAAAGCACAAAGGATCAGCTCGGCAATATCACATCTTTCGCCTATGCCAGCCTCGTACGTAGCGAAGCCTCGCTCCAAGTCACCAGCAGCGCCTATGTCGATGTCACCAAGACTCGCGACTCTTTCGGGCGTCCCTCGCTGAACCAAGTCAGGCAAGCTCCCGGATCCAACAATTTCGACACGGTCTATCAGACTTACGATAGCGATGGGCGGCCTTTTCACGCGTTCATGCCCTGTGTGGCTTCGCTTGGAGCCGGTTGCTCTACCGCCTCCACCACCAGCTATTACGACGGCATGGGCCGGATGACTCAATTCAAAGACGGCAGCAACGCTGTTATCCAGAATCTGTCCTACACCCAGAACGATTCCTATACCGATGTAATCGCCCCGGCTGGCGAAAACGACAAGCGGAAGCAGTTGGAACATGATGGGCTGGGCCGGCTGACGTCCGTGTGTGAGATCACCAGTAATTCGAGCGACACATACTGGGGGATCTGTGCCCAGACGACATCCCAAAATGGCTACTGGACCAAGTACGCCTACGATCTGTCCCCCAACTACAACTCTTTGACGGTGACGCAAAATGCCCAGAAGGGAACCTCCCAAACCAGAACCTACATTTACGACATGCTCGGCCGTTTGACGCAAGAGACCAATCCCGAAACCAAAACGACAAACAACACTTACGATTCCGACTCGAGCGGCGTATGCCCCGGCACCTACACGGGCGATTTAGTAAAGCGAATCGATGCATCAAACGAGACCTCATGTTACGCCTACGATCAGCTACACAGGTTGCTAAGCGTCACTTATTCCGGAGGTCACGGCAATTCCGACCCGAAATATTTTGTTTATGACTCGGCCACGGTAAACGGCACGGTCATGCAGTTTACGAAGGGCCGGATGGCCGAAGCTTACACTTGTCCCCCAACTGGTTGTGGCAGCAAGAAGACTGATCTCGGCTTCAGCTACACCGCTCGTGGAGAAGCCGCTGCCACCTACGAACTGACGCCCCATTCCGTAAGCTATTATTCCACTACGGCCTCCTATTGGCCGCATGGCGCTCTCAACCAGTTAGGCAGCACTCTCGCCGGATTGCCGACGATCTATTACGGCGCCAGCGACGGTTCCGGCCTCGATTCCGAAGGCCGGGTCACAAAAGTGACCGCCTCCTTGGGGCAAAACCCGACCACAAGCGTGGTCTACACGACCAGCGGAACCAGTCAGCCGATTGGCTCCCTCACCAAGGTTGTCTACGGCTCCTCCGACAACGACAATCTCAGCTACGACACCAACACAGGCCGGTTGAAACAGTACATCTTCGACGTGGGCACCACACCGCAGACCGTAACCGGAAACCTCGGCTGGAACGTCAATGGATCCCTGGCAACTCTGGGCATTACCGACCAGCTCAACAGCCAGAACAGTCAGTCATGTATTTTTGGCTACGACGACCTCGGGCGCAGTGCTACGGCCAACTGCGGCCCCGCTTGGAACCAGACCTTCAGCTTCGATCCGTTCGGCAATATTGCCAAAACCGCAAACCCAGGTCTCACCTTTCTGCCCACCTACAACGAGGCAACCAACCGCTACACTTCGCTCCCAGGGTGTACTCCGACCTACGAAACCAACGGCGCACTGACTAATGACTGTGCTCACACCTACCTGACCAACAACTCGGGTAACTTAACCCAGATCGACACCCTCATCCTCGTTTACGACGCCCTCGGCCGGATGGTCGAACAGAACAACGGCGGGGTCTACACCCAGATTGTTTACGGTCCCACCGGCTCGAAGTTCGCTCTCATGAACGTCGCAACGTTGAAGAACGCTTTCATTCCCCTTCCCGGAGGCGGCACAGCGGTCTACAACTCATCAGGCCTGGCTTACTACCGCCATCCTGACTGGCTGGGCAACTCGCGTCTCGCCACCAACACCACCCAAAGCAGCCAGGCTTCGTATTACTACGACGGAGCCTACGCCCCTTACGGCGAGAATTACGCAGGCTCCGGCACCACGGACTTGAATTTCACTGGCCAGAATCAGGATACTGCAGTAGGACTATTTGATTTTCTTTATCGCGAATACAATTCATCGCAAGGGCGCTGGGCAGGCCCGGATCCAGCAGGGCTTGGAGCGGTGAGTATGTCCAATCCGCAGAGCTGGAATCGCTACGCCTATGTTGGAAACAACCCACTAAATGCGGTTGACCCTCTCGGCCTGCATGAGATTAACGACTGCCAGGCCTGCGTGGATGACAATTTCGGCAATCCGAATGCCGTGACCTACTATCTGAATGGCGTGCAGGTGTCCGGTAGTATCGCGCAACGTTTGCTTGGTAGCGGCGCCGCATTTGGTTGTCAGTGCGACACGAATCCTCATCCTGACGCTAACGGAAGGACATGGGACCTGTTTAAGGCGTCCGCCGATGGCAGTGCCGGTTTCGTTCCGATGTCACTGCCGGGCGCCAGTGCCCTCGATGTTGCCAACGCCCGGGCCATCGTGAGAACTGCAGCAGCGAAGGACGCACGGCCGGTTGATCCCAGTTCACTTACAGGACGCGGCGCCCAAGCCTATCTGCTCCTTTTACAGATGGGGGTTGCCGCCTCAGAGATCACGATATATCAGAACGACGGGGGAGATTTCTCGGCTGTGCTGTCCGCCAAAGGCTTCGAGGAGCTGGCAAATTCTAAGGTCCAGTCTCATCCTGGAGATGTATTCCTGCACTATCCCTATACAGACGGGGAGCGAGATTACAGAAAGAAGAATTCGCTCCACGCCGTCTGGTTCGACCCCAGCGTGACTAATTATGTGGGCGGTTCCGGCGTTTACATGCAATTCCACACAGATGAGGATAACCCGTGGTCAGGAAGCATGGCGAAACATCTACTCTGTGCTCTCTTTAAATCGGGCTGTTTATGAAGATTGCTGCCGCGCTATTGTTTGCCACCGCCGCTCTTGTCCTCTGCCTTGCGCCGCTTACGCATGCGGCAGTTGCAAGGAAACCGATGGTGAAAGAAGTGCGAGTGGAACGCCTTCCAGCCCCAATCCTCTCGCTTGACGCGGCTCAAGCTTCCGATTTAGCCGTGGCTGCACTAAGTGATGGCCGGGTGCGAGTCTGGCACCTGGATACCGGAGAAATCCTGCGCGACTTCGCATTCAAAGCGCCTGAAACCGATCAGAGGCAAAAAGATGAGGGCGAAGTCGAACCCATTCGTGTTCGTTTCGCCCCAGGCGGCAAGATTTTAGGGGTGAGCTACCTTAGCCTTATCCATCTTTACGACTCGCAAACCTGGTCGGAGTTGAAGACGCTAGGGGTGGAGGGCGAAGACGTGATGCGTCCCCTTCCACCGCCCCAGCTAAGCCAGCGTCCGCCCGTGGAGAAGCAACCGGATGACATCAACACCGGTACGAGAAAGTGGGTGCAGCGCAAAATGCTTGGTGACGGAAGAACCCGCATCAGCGATTTTGCGTTTACACCGGCTGGCACAGCAATTGTGGCATCGTACTGCCGTACAAGCTGTTACGACAACCCCGGAGGCGTCAGATGGACAATTTCGAAAGGCCACGAGCCGGTTAGGATGTGGGAACTCGCGACCAGACGAATGCTTTGGGAACATTACTCTGATTCGAATCAAACTACGGAGCGGATTGTTCCCTCACCGGACGGTAGATTATTCGTCGAGGTTGTCTTCCAACCCGGACAATGGCTCCTTCAACTGAGGGACCTTGCCACTGGACAACGATCCTGCTCCATCACACTATTTCCTTTTCCGCATGACGCACCCGACATCGCCTTTACCTCGGGCAGCCAATATTTCATAAGCCTGTGGGGCGAGCGGCACAGATCGTGGCAGATGGCCGCTTACGACCCCAGCAATGGCCGAATACTGGCTGAATTTACCGACCGGGCAGGATCGAGTCGGCTCGCGCTGTCCCCAGATGATCGCTGGCTGGCCGTCGTTACGTGGCGGGGAATCGCTTTCAAGCTGTGGGATATAGAAAAGCATAAGATCGTGCTTACAGAGGTCCCTAGACTGTTGGGCTTATACGTGCCCAAGTTGGACGGTATCCTCGTGGCGAACGGCCATAGAATTGTCGCCAGTGACCCGATGAAGGGTATCGTGTTTACGTATGACCTAACCGACTAGATTCAGTCGGAGACGGTCCAGCCTTGGCCACTATAACTGAGCTCGCCCAGCGATCTGGAGACGACGTCACCGCTCGCCACCCGAATCCCTCCATCCACCACGCCAATTCCGCAATTGAACTCATCCTCCGGCCTTTAGGCCCAAAACCATTGCGCGCCCCGCAGCCGTCTGTTAGCCTTTTCATTGTCATTATTATCAGGCCCAACAGTAGCGACCGCGTGCCGCTGCCTGCCCTGAGCAAGCCGAAGGGTCCGCGTGTCTCGCCACAAATAAAGTCCGAAGCAGTTTCTAAGGAGATCAAAATTTTGCCCCCAACCTCTACCGTAAAGAACCGAATTTTATTCACCTCCGAATCCGTAACCGAAGGCCATCCCGATAAAATCGCCGACCAGATTTCCGACGCCATCCTCGACGCCTGCCTCGCCGAAGACTCCTCCAGCCGCGTCGCCTGCGAAACCCTCACCGCCACCGGCCTCGTCGTCATCGCCGGAGAAATCACCACCAAAGCCTACGTCGATTTCCAAAGCGTAGTCCGCGGCACCGTGCAGTCGATCGGCTACGACAACGCCCTTCACGGCTTCGACTGCAACACCTGCGCCGTAATCTCCAGCATCAACAAACAGTCCGGCGACATCGCCATGGGTGTGGACACCGGCGGCGCCGGCGACCAGGGACAAATGTTTGGGTACGCCTGCGATGAGACGCCGGAGTTGATGCCGACTCCCATCTCGCTGGCGCACAAACTCACTATGCGGCTCTCGCAGGTGCGCAAGAATGGAACGCTTCCCTTCCTTCGTCCCGATGGAAAATCCCAGGTTACAGTTGAATATGATGCGAACGGCAAAGTGCTCCGCGTCGATGCGGTGGTGATTTCCACGCAGCATGCCGAGACTGTTACCAACGACGAATTGCGCGCGGGCATTCTGAAGCATGTGATTCAGGCCGTCATTCCTGCGCATCTGCTTGACGAATACACCAAGTACCACATCAATCCAACGGGACGCTTCGTCATCGGCGGCCCCATGGGCGACACCGGCCTCACCGGCCGCAAGATTATCGTCGACACCTACGGCGGCATGGGACGCCACGGCGGCGGCGCCTTCAGCGGCAAGGATCCGACCAAGGTTGACCGTTCGGCGGCTTACCAGGCGCGTCACATCGCGAAAAATATCGTCGCGGCGAAACTCGCCGACCGCTGCGAGGTGCAGCTCGCCTACGCCATCGGAGTGGCCGATCCGGTGAGCGTGCGCGTGGATACGTTTGGCACAGAGAAAGTGGATCCGGAAATTCTTCCGGATTTGATTCGCTCGCACTTCAAGTTGACGCCGCGCGGGATCATCGAGTCACTCGATCTGCGCCGGCCAATATATAAGAAGACAGCGGCTTACGGACACTTTGGGCGCAACGATCCTGATTTCACGTGGGAAGCGACCGACAAGGCGGCATCTCTAGCCAGTGATGCCGGTGTGCGTGAGCCGGTGGGTGTGCGCAAGTAGCCGGCGGGATTAAGGAAGCGAGCCAAACGCGCGATTATTGTGTCGCAAAGAACGCGACACATTGCGCGGCTCGCCCAGATCCTTCGCTGCGCAAAGAACGCTTGCTCAGGATGACAACAGGCGCTCACGAAAGTTCAAGCCCGGAGATAGGCCGAAAGTGCCACTCCCTTACGAGCGTTTGGACATGCTGATCTTTCCGCCGATTCGTGTATTCTGACAGTGCACGGAGCAACTGAACTCATCTCTTCACTCAACAACCAGGGCACCATTACAATTTCCTAAAGCAGCAAGCGCCACAGGAGGCGTATGTCAACAGCAGCACAGATCAACAGCGACATCAAGAGCCTGGAACTGGCCGAACTGGGCAAGAAGCGCATCGAGTGGGCGAACCAGTCCATGAAGGTGCTGCAAATTATCCGCAAAGAATTCATCAAGAACCAGCCGCTGAAGGGCATCCGCATTTCAGCGTGCCTGCACGTTACGGCCGAGACCGCGAACCTCGCCATCTGCCTGCGCGATGGCGGCGCCGACGTGGTACTGTGCGCCTCGAACCCGCTGTCGACTCAGGACGATGTGTCCGCCAGCCTGGTGCGCGATCAGGGCATTCCGGTTTACGCCATCAAGGGCGAAGATAACGACACGTATTACAACCATATCCTCGCCGCCATCGATCACAAGCCGCACATCACCATGGACGATGGCGCCGACCTCGTCACCATCCTCCACACCAAGCGCACCGACGCGCTCGAAGGCGTGATCGGAGGCACCGAAGAGACCACGACCGGCGTGATCCGCCTGCGCGCCATGGCCAAGGAAGGCGTGCTGAAGTTCCCCATCGTCGCTGTAAACGACGCCGACACCAAGCACTTGTTCGACAACCGCTACGGCACCGGACAGTCGACCATCGACGGCATCATCCGCGCCACCAACTTTCTGCTGGCGGGTTCGAAGTTCGTGGTGGCCGGCTACGGCTGGTGCGGCCGCGGACTCGCCAGCCGCGCCCGTGGCAACGGCGCCGAAGTCATCATCACCGAAGTCGATCCCACCAAGGCGCTCGAAGCCGTGATGGATGGCTTCCGCGTGATGTCGATGGCCGAAGCCGCCAAGCTCGGCGACGTCTTCTGCACCGTCACCGGCAACAAGAGCGTGCTGACCAAAGAACATTTCGCCCTGATGAAAGATGGCGCAATCATTTCGAACTCCGGCCACTTCAATGTGGAGATCGATATTCCCGCGCTCGAGAATTTGTCATCGTCGAAGCGCACTACGCGCACCTTTGTTGACGAATATTCGTTGAAAGATGGCCGCAAGATCAATCTTCTCGGCGAAGGACGCCTGATCAATCTGTCGGCGGCCGAGGGACATCCCGCCTCGGTCATGGACATGAGCTTCGCCGACCAGGCACTGTCGGTCGAGTACATGGTCAAGAATTTCAAGACGCTGGAGAAAAAGGTCTACCGCGTCCCCGACGAACTCGACAAGCGCGTCGCCAAGCTGAAGCTGGAGTCGATGGGAATCAAGATCGACCGGCTGACTCCGGAGCAGGAAGAGTATTTGGCAGGCTGGAGCGAGGGAACGTAGGGCACGTCCGTCGGCCCGGAAGCACCCCCACTTCGTGCCCCCTCCCCGCCACGGAAGTGGATTGGCATTTCGTTCCATACAGGAGTAAAAAGGAACCCGACTGTGAGGGGGTCACGGCCACGCCGTGGCCCCTTCTTGCGCTTCGGCGCTAAGAATAGGACGGGAGCCTTATGAAGAATGACCTGGGGCTGCTGGTGGTCAAGAGCGTCATATTCCACGAGGTCCCGCATCGCACGCGGAAAGAGACAGGATCTGGGCCGGTACTGAGCGAGGTTGAGAGCCCGATAACACCCGAAATCAAGGTGTACCTTCGCGACAGGGTCAACCGGTCCGTCGGGTCTTCGAGAAGCTTTGACATTGAGTTCGATCCTCAGAGTTCCTCCCCCGTCCCCGGACTGATCAGGTCGTATACGGCGCACCCCAGCCCTACAGACTTCGTGAGAATTTCGCAGGAGATGGCTACACACCTGTACACGATTCAGACCGGCAGCAATCCCGCCGGGCTTTTGGCGCTGGTAGACTGCGAGCTGGGATCCAGTCCGGCCGTCGCATTGCTCAAGATTGAAAAAGAAGAGGGCGCCCGACTTCAGCAAGACACCCTTAAGGGTAAGAAAACTTTCAACGTATTGCACTTCCGGGACCTGATCCTCACCGAAAACACTCGGCTGTTCAAGATTGCATCTTTTATCCGAATGGGTGAGGATTTCGATGCCGCCGCGTCTGACCACCAGCGTGGGTATACTCCTCACACCGAGGTCGCGGATTTTTTCTTACGGAAGTTCCTTGGCTGCAAACTCCTCGAAGAGGCACATGTGGCCACGAAGAAGTTCTACGAGTACGCTATGGATTTCCTCAACACCAATCTGAAGGATGACCCCCTCAGACTCGTAAAATGTGTCAACCACCTTGTCTCGGAGCTGAGTTCCGAACAGGGCCGGATCGATCCGAGGAAATTTGCGGAAAAATATCTACCACTGAAGCAGCGCCAAAAGTTCCTGACACACCTCGAGGAAAACGGTCTCAGTACCAAGAGCTTCCCTCTTGAGACAACACTCATTGAGCCGCGCCTACGCCATCAACTTTTGGAGTTTAGGTCGGGCATCAAAGTAGTGACTCCGACCGAGGGGTCCGAGGAACATATCAAGCTGGAGAAATTAGAGTCCGGCGAGGTGCGCGCAGAGATCCGGGACTTCCTGGACAACGTCAGCGGCAAATGACTAGAGATCTAGAGCCTATCCGCAAAGCGTGGCTGCGCGATCGTCCTCAATACGAGGGGCTGGTCGCGTATTTGAAGCCAAAGGTAGAAAAGCTACTAAAGGAAGCGGGAGTCTGGGGCAAAGTCGACGGTAGGCCGAAAGACATTGATAGCCTCCTCAAAAAGTGCCTCAGAAAACCAGACCTCGACTATGAGCTCATCTCCGACAAGGCAGGGATTAGGGTAGTAACGAGATACCTTGAGAATCTGCCCATCGTCCGCAAGCTCATTGAAGATAATCTTGAGGTTAAGAAGAAGGAGGACTTTACCGCGGAGCTCGGCACGAGGAAGTTCGGCTATCAGGGGATACACCTGGATGTCGTTTTGCGCGGGGATGACCCGGAAGCTAAGAGGTTCGGAGCCTGCCTCGCCGAGATTCAGTTGAGAACGCTATCGCAGCATTTGTGGTGCGAGATGGCGCACGAACTCAACTACAAACCTGAGTTCGAGGTGCCGAAAGCCCTCGACCGCCGCGTGAATTGCCTAAGCGCTTTAATCGAGACATGCGACCGCGAGTTTTCTCTCATTAACCAGGAAATTATGCAGCTTCCCGACGCCCAGCCTCTGATGGTTCTTTCTGTCCTTGAAAAACAGTTCTACAAGGTTTCAGCGAAGCACTATGACCGCGAACTCTCGGTAGAAGTCATTCGCAGCCTCCTGCCCTTGTACTCCAAGGACGTGGGATGGTTCGAGTCGCACTTTGAGGAGTTTTATAACCGCGAGCAGGTGAAAATCAACAGAATGCACCTTCTCTACGTAGGAACACCGAATCGCAGCATCTTCCTCTATCAGCCCGAAGCCCTAATGATTTTTGATCTGCTAGAAAAGGACCCGTTTACCCTGAACGATGCTTGGAGTCAACGCTTCCCGGAGCGGGAACTGGAGTGGCTGGCGGTCGCATGGGGCGTCCCATTACACTAGCCGAGCGGATCGCCGGGCCCAACCCTTCTTTTCTTGAAGGGTGGGATTCCACGGTCGTCTCCGCTCGGGATTTCTCGCCTATTGGCCCACGCGGCGCAGACGCTCAGTCACGCGGAACGGTGGGTGCGTGGGTCCCGTCTCCCTTTGAGTCGAGGCATTCCTCGATCTCCGCAACTACTCGTGCATATCCTGCATAGGTCCTCGCCTCACGTATCCTGGCCCAGAAGACCAACGTACAAATCCCCGAAACTAGAGACATAGTGCCGAGCAATATGAGCGCCCAAGGAACGCGAAGCCCGGGGGCCAGAAGTGTAACTAAGCCTACGGCTCCCCCTGCGAAGATGCCACCAAAGGTATCGCGAGCCTGCCGCTCCTGATTCACTCCGCCGGAACGAATGATGTCCCATTTATCCCGTGTCAGGCCAAAAACGGCCTCATTCGGCTTCGGTTCTATAACCAGCGAACCAACCGACACACTGGTGACCACATGATCCACAGCCAGCGGAGATTCACACTTGACATTCGCAGCTTCTCCAGCTAGATTTTCGCGACGATGTATTGTCGGGCGTTCCGATGCCGTTTTCATCGGGACCTCGCTTTTCTGTTGAGTGTCTGGGATGGGGTAGGCGCCCCATCCTAGGCACTGCTGAACTCCTTCGCCGCTCGTCAGCGGGGATTGATGAATTATGCTCGCGGCGAAGCCGATGTCAAGTGAATTGAAGCGAAGTTATTATTATTTTTCTGCCGGGCGGCGCACCTTCGTTTGGGGGGGCCTTCCGTTTTCTCCAATAGCGCTAAATCATGCTTTTGCACACTTAGCATGAGAAGCACTCGCACCCTGTCCATAACTTTGGCCTGACATGCTGAAGCGGGCCCAGTCCATTGCCAAGCGGGAGAGCCGCACCATGAGTGAGTTGGTTCGGGAGGCGCTCCGCCACTACGACCGGCGGGCGTGGTGGGATGAGGTCAACGCCTACGGCCGCCAGCGCGCCGAAGAACGCGGTCTCCGTGAAGGGGATGTGGAGCGGTTGGTTCACGTCCGGCGGCGCGCTGGTAGTCGAAAGCGCGGAGCTCCCACCTTGAAGGAACTGGTGGCGCAGATCAGTCCCGGGAATCGCTACGGCGAGATTCCTACCGGACCGGCGCGCGGAAAAGAAAAACGAGCGCTGAGATCCACTAAACTCTCCAAATCCTAACCCCCCTCACTTCTCCACGAATGCCTTCAGCCTCCCCAGCGCCCGATCCCACTGCGCGGAAACGGAGTCAAGGTACTCCTTCATCCCCGCAATCGGCTCGGGATCGAATTCGAAACGGGTCTCGCGGCCGCAACGAACACTGCGGACGATGCCAACTCTCTCCAGCACCCGCAGATGTTTGGTGACCGCCTGCCGGGTCAGCCGCGAACCCTCCGTCAGTTGAGAGATGGAATGAGGCTGCCCGGCACAGAGCTTCGCCACCAGCGCCAGCCGCATCTCGTCGCCGAGCGCGGCAAATACTGGCGCGCGAAGCTGGCGCTGGGTGGCCGAGCGACTGACGGCCGCGCGGCTACGGCGGGGGCTAGGGCGTTTGTGCGACATGTTTCTCGATGTTCGTCATTTGCTCGGTCCAGCCACCATCGTTCATGCGGAACGCCTCGGCGCGGCGGCTGGCGGGAATCTTGTCGAAACCGGATTCCGTCACCGAAAGCAACGTGCCGGTCGCGGCTTTTTCCAGTTTGAATTCAACCAGCGTGGGCGTCTCTTTGGAATAATCCATTTTGGGGTCGATCGCGCAAGGATGCCAGGTAAAAGAAAAGAGCCGCTCGGGCTCCATTTTCTGCACCACAGCCTCCAATTTCAAATGCTCGTAGCCCGGATAAGTGATCTGGCCACGCGCGGTTTGTCCCTCTACGAATGGGCCGTCCAATTTCACCCCAAACCACTCGCCAAACTCCCGGTAATCCGTCAGCGCCCGCCACACCCGCGAAACCGGCGCGTTCAGTTCGATCCGCTTCTCGATACGGTCGTTCATCTTAGGCAACCTCCGGGTTGCATATTACCCAAACCCGTTGGAAAACGCAACCAGTCGGTTGCTTATTATCGGCACCCTGCCAAATGCCCTGTCATCTTGAGCGGGGCATGCCGCAGAGCGAAGCGAATCGGCATGCGCAGTCGAAAGATCCCTACTTTTCTATTAACTCCTGCCGCCGTGGGCTTTTCGCCCAACCAGTCGGAGCCCTCGCCCGTATGCCTACTAAAGTAGACTCTACTTTAGTTGACTTTACGTCCCACCAGGAGCATGGGAGAGTGGAATAGGTTCCAAGAATTGCGCGGCCACCGATGGCCGCGTTTTTCGTCGGGGCACATTTTCGACAAATCAATAACCAGAGCGGGAAACGAGGGTAGGTGCGTGCGAAAACGGGGTTGGATGAACATCAAGAATTCCAAAGATCGCGGCGCATGGGCAGAATTGTGTTTTGCAGCCCGCGCCATGGAAGAAGGCCTGCGCCCGGCGCGGCCCTGGGGCGAGCCTTCCGGATACGACTCCCTGGTGCATCACAAGAGCAAGAGTATTGTCAGAGTCCAGGTAAAGTCCACCATCTACAAGATGGGCCGTTGCTACCACTGCACGATTAGAACTGGCAACCACCCTTACAAAAAAGATTCGTTTGATTTTGTAGCAGCGTACGTCATCCCGGAAGACACCTGGTACATCCTTCCCGAAAAAGTCGTGCGCGGAATGTCGACCGTTGGTTTGTATCCCGCAATGCCCGGAGCGAAATATGACCAATACAAAGAAGCGTGGTACCTGCTCCGCGGCGAAACGCCAGAGCAGGGTATCGACATTCAGGCGTGCGCCGGGGAGCCGGAGCTCAGCCCCACGCTGTTCGTCATAGTCACGCGCGGCTGACTCAGGCCTTCACTCTTTGAACGTTCGCTTGGCGACGGGGACGGCTTCCACCGTCCCCGTTCACCGCGTGGGGGAGGGACAACCAATAATCAGATTTCCGGGACGGCATGCGCCGCCCCGGAAACCGCGACGGGGGAGGCCCGCGCATCCGGAGCGTGGGGCTCCGGAATCTTTCAGGGAGCAAGCCGGCTAGTAACGCGCCTGCTTGGCCCAGAGACGAACTTGATCTTCAACGGAAAACCGGTTGGCGGGCGCGCCCGCGAACTTTGACTCCAGAGAAAACGCGTGCGCTTCGAGCGGCACCGAAAAATGCAGTTTGGTGTTCACGAAGCTGCGCACGAACAGATTGGAGTAGCGTTCGAGTCCCAGGAGTTCAAACTGCACGGCGTGAACGAGTCCGTGGAACAAAGTCCGCTCGGCGATTTTCTCGTTGAACACAATGACGTCGAGAAACGTCAGAGAGTGCATGTGAGCGACCTCGGGCAGGTTCGCGAAACCCAAGGCCCTGTATTCGTCATAGAAGGGTGGATTGGGGATGCGCATTCCTTCGAGCTCGACGATGCGCACGCGATCGAGCAGGTCGGCCGAAAAATACGGCCACATGAGGGCTTTCTGGTGGTTCGTCAGGGGCGCTGCCGCGTGGATGTAATGTTCCCGCTGCTCGCGCAAATAAGACGAAAGCCGCCCCACAGCTTCGAGGATGCGATCCTCGGTGATGAGAAGGGTCTCGGAGGCGGCTTCGGCGCTGGGGATTTTCTTTTCGATGGAGGCGTAATACTCGCTCAAGGCGGCGGCCGCCTGCACGGACTTGCGCAAAATGTCGCGCTGCCCGAAACGCGCCAAATCATCCGCAGAAAAGCGCAACCGTAGCTGGTGTGTGGCGCAGTGGGCGCTTAGGAGCTCCAGCTGGGCGTGCTGCAATTCTGAATTCATCTGGGCGATAGAGATTCTATCGTCAGGGTTTTCCCAGGAATACATCCCGTTCGACTCCTTGGCAGGCACTTGGATACCGCAGGGGGGTCCAAACACTGATTCGCGATTAACCTATAATTTATACGCCGTTATATTTACGATGTCAACATAATATTAAAAGAATCATTTAAGAAATTAACCGGCTGTTTATTCTCCTGTACATTGTTATGTTTACACTGTATACAGTATACCGGAAGGCGCAATTTTCCCTGGAGGAGACAACGTGCCGCGGCGACCGGACCCTGACCTGGAAGGCGAAATTCTGGATGCAGCGCAGAAGTTATGGAAGAAGGGCGGGACGAAGGCGCTTACGATGCGAGCCGTGGCGCAGGTGGCGCGGACGAATACGCCTTCGGTGTACCGGCGCTTCCGGGACCGGGACGACATTCTGCGCGGACTGCTGCTGCGCATAAGGCTGGAGCTGGCCGCGTCCCTGGAGGGAGCGTCCTCGCCGGAGGAAGGTTGCGAACGGTATCTGGATTATGCGCTGAAACATCCCCACGAGTACGAGCTTTTCTATCAGCACGACTACGAACTGCATCATTCGCCGCGTTCGAAACGCGGAGGAGTGAAGCCGGTGGGCCAGCCGGCACGGGATGCCATGCGGCGAAAGCTGATGGAAAGGCTGGGAGGATCGCTCACCGATCACGAGCGCCTGCTGACGGCGCTGTGGATGGTGGCGCACGGAGCCGCGATGCTGCTGATCGCTAAGACGATCCTGCCCAAGGATGCGGCGGAGGCGCGTGTGATCTTTACTGAGACGGTGGCCGTGCTGCTGCGGTCCGCTCAGGGTGTGTGAGGACTAGATTGGAGGCTGGCGTGGCCACCCTGTCCCCGGATTCCGTCGCTCCGGATTCCGTCCTCTGGCGTAGCAACAAAATAGTGAGAACCCGGAGCGCGAAATCCCCTGATCGCGCTCCGGCACCGTCAGCCAGGAGACCGGCTGGGGTGAAGTGTGGGTTGTGATTGGCCTGGCCTAGACAGCGACGAATGGGATGGGCGAGTGCCCCGCCCTTGTCGCGATCATCAGCGATCGGGCGGGCCTCCCATCCATCCGCAGCTTTAGTTCACGGTGAACTTTGTCGGACTGTTGGCCGTCCCGCCTGGGGTGGTGATGGATATCGTCACCGCTCCCGGCGTCACTCCCGACGGCACATCCGCCGTGACCTCCGAGTCCGAAACCACAGTGAAGGTTGTGGCTTTCACCGTGCCGAATTTCACCGTGGTGGCCTGAATCAACCCCGAGCCGTTGATCGTCACCAGCGTTCCGATTGTGCCGCTCGACGGCGAAAAGGTGGTGATCTTCGGCTTGACTTTGAACGTCTGCGGACTGGTGAGTGTGGTCGAGCCCGTGGTCACTGTGACCGCTCCCGTTTTCGCGCCAACGGGGACCTTCGCCGTTAAATACGTGGTGCCCGAGAGCGTGACCGAGATGGAAGCCACGCCGCCGAACTTCACCACCGAGGCGCTGCTAAAGCCCTGGCCAAACATGCCAACGCTTGAACCGACAAGGCCAGTCTTCTGCGTGGGCTCCAGATTCACAAACGCCGCGTCGCCGGTTGCCACGCTGTAGAAGACGCCTTGGCAAGGGTTGCAGGAGGTGGGGCCGCCCGAGGGAGTTGTTCCATACAGCAGCCCGTTTGTATTCTGAAGCAGCGTGGCCAAGGGTGAGCCCCCGTCAACCGGTGGATTTGGGAACAGGAAGTCCGTGAACACGTTTGTCGATGTCAGTTTATAAATACTGCCTTCGCCGGCAGTCCCGTTAATTCCGTTAACCCCATAGAAGGCTCCGTCGGTCACTTGCGTCAGATTCACCGTCGTCCTGCCGATATTGTCGCCACAGGACGCATCAGTTGAGTTGTTGAAATCGTGCAAATCGGTAAAGACTCCGGCGGTGGTCAGCTTGTAGATACTTCCGAAATTATTCGCCGCTCCGCTCTGTGTGGCTCCGTACAGATTCCCATTCTTGGCCTGAATCACACCCGTACATGGTTGTTCCCCGGTTGAGGACGAGAAGGCGAAAATTTCCTTGAAAACGCCTGCGGTGCTGATCTTGTACACGCACCCATTTCCGATCCCGCTGTTGAGTGCGCAGGCGTAAAGCGTGCCATAAAGATTGCCATCGCTGGCCTGGAACAAACTCGAAGCGGGGCCGCAGTCATTGCCAGAAAAAGTGTGCAGATTCGTGTACACTCCCGCGGAGGTCAGCTTGTAAACATTCCCGCAGCTAAACGGATAATCTCCAGTAACGCCATAGAAATTGCCATCCGTTGCCTGGATCGGCCCGTATACGGGCTCGGTGTCGCCGTTGGTTCCCGTGAAGTCGTGCTTGTCTGTAAACACTCCGGCTGGCGTCAATTGGAAAATGCTGCCGTTGCCGGTAGGAGTCGTGAAGCAGGTTCCGTAGAAATTTCCGTCGCTGCCCAGCGTCAGCCCGGAGAAGCAGCTACTCCAAGTTGACGGAAAGTTGAAAAGGACGCTTTCCACTCCGGTCGTCGAAATCTTATACACAGCGCCGGAGGCGGTCCCACAGCTCACCCCAATCCCGTACATATTGCCGTCGCGGCCCTGTACGATGTTGTCTTCGGGCTCGCAGGCGTCAAACGAACCCAGTGGGAAGGCGTGCAGCGTGGTGGGAGTTTGCGCCGGCGCTGGAGTGGCAGCCCCGGCGAATATAACGACAGCCGCGAACATGATCAGCAGCATCGCCGTCATGCCCGAGTACCTACCTTGACGATAATTCGACTTCATTGGTTTGTCTCCTGAGAGTGAGTTTGCGTTCAGGCCTTTTTCTAGGGGAATACGCCGTTACGCTGCGGCGACTGTCGCCCGGAAAGTGGTTTCGGTCAATGGTCTGGGGATAGTGGGTTGCTGGCGCGTGTCTGGCGAAATAAGGCTTGTATTTGCAGGTGTTTACGTGGACTTGTTGCCTAGTAAACGGGGACTTGAAGCAAGCCCGAAGGTGCCATTTTCCCGGGCGTTGGATTCGTTGTAGACTAACCCCTGCCCCAAGGGATATTTATGGGCTCTGCACAAGCGCCTCCAGCTCTCGTTCACTTCGGTGTGTTTGAAGCCGACCTGCGCGCGGGCGAACTCCGCCGGAACGGGGTCAAGGTCCGCCTTCAGGATCTGCCGTTTCGAGCGCTGGCGCTGTTGCTTACTCGTCCCGGGGAAGTGATCACGCGCGAGGAGTTCCGTCAGGCACTCTGGCCCTCAGACGTCTTTGTGGATTTTGAGCAAGGGATCAGCAGCGCCGTCATGCGCCTGCGCGACGCTCTGAGAGACTCAGCCGACAATCCGATATTTATTGAGACCATCGAGCGCCGCGGCTACCGTTGGATTGGACCCATCCAACGAGTGGACCCGGTTCCGCAAGAACCGAGGGCAGAATCGAGGAAAGAAGAATCGAGGGAAAACGATTCGCTGGAAAAACAAGTGACTACGGCGGAGCCACCGTCAAAGCCCTCTCCGTGGCGGAAGGTGGTCTTTGTCCTTCCGGTGTTGGCGTTGCTTTTCGCCGTGTGGATTTTCCGTCCCGGCCATCGCGATGTCAAAGCAAACGCGAAATCCAGTCGCGCCGGTACCCGAACCCTTCATCAAGCCGCCAATCGCGAGGCCGAAGACTATTACCTCAAAGGCCGCTTCTACTGGAACAAACGCACTCCGGAAAGCCTGAATCAAGCATTGGAAGCCTTCACTCAGGCCATTGCGCACGATCCCAACTATTCCGACGCCTACGTTGGCCTGGCCGACTGCTACAACCTGCTGCGTGAGTTTTCTGCCATGCCGGGGAATGAGGCCTACTTCAAAGCGTTTGCGGCTGCGAAGAAAGCGGTCGAGTTGGACCAGCAGTCTTCAGAGGCGCACGCCTCGCTGGCGTTTGTGACTTTTTTTGGAATGTGGGACGCGGCCGACGCCGAAAAGGAATTCCGCCGCGCCATCGAACTCGATCCCAATAACGTCAAAGCCCACCATTGGTACGCCACATTTCTGCATGCTCTTGGCCGCCACGATGAGGCTCTTACCGAGATTGAGCTGGCGCGCAAACTTGCACCAGACTCCTCGTCCATCCTCGCCGACAAGGCACGATTGCTGTGGTCTGCGGCGGGACATCACGAACAAGCGCTGCAAATGCTGAAACAAATCGAGGCAGCCGAACCAGATTTCATTTCGCCTCATGTTTACTTGCGACTCGCTTATTTCGAAAACGGCGATTATCCCAACTACATCGTGGAATTGAAGAAAGACGCTCTGCTGACTCACGATGCGGCGCAATCCTCGGTGGCGGAGGTGGCGGCCAGTGGCTTCGTCAAGGGTGGTGAACGCGGGTTGTTCGAAGCGCAACTCTCGGAACAGAGGAAGCTGTACGAACAGGGGAAGTTGTCACCCTATCTTGTGGCACAGACCGAGGCCCGGCTGGGCAACAAGCGCGAGGCAATCCGGTATCTCACCATCTGCATCCAGTCGCATGACGAGTGGGTGCTGAATCTTCGCGATGACCAGGAGTTCGTCAGTCTTCATGGCGATCCGGCATTCAAGCAACTGCTCACCAAAATTGGTCTGCCGCCGGTGAACTGAACGGCAAGGAAAAACCTGCGCGCGGATCTATCGAACCGCGCTCCGGCCACGTGAGTCGTCTTTGCAGGCTCCTGGAAGAGACAAAAGCCTGAATCGCGGAGGGCGCGCAGAACGGCTGCGGAGGCGCGGAGAAAATCGGATGAATTTGGGCCTTTGGTCGGCGGAACAGTCGGTGGGTGGCTTCGCCACATTTCTTTGAGAACTACGCGGCGCAGAGGTGTCTTACCGAAGCGAGCAAGTGTTCTCCGATCGTGTCTGATTTTGAGATCACCGCTTTGATGCCTGCGGCTTCAGCGTCTTTGCGAAGTTGCTCGCTGGTGTGCATGGTGAACATGACCATCTGCACGTCGGGAGCGATGCGGGTAATTTCGCGAGCGGCTTCAAGGCCGTTCATCACGGGCATGGAAAGGTCCAGAATGACGGCGTGGGGATGGAGTTCTGCGACTTTTTCCACAGCAATTTGGCCGTTCTCGGCCTCGCCGCATACCTGCCAGTCCGTATTGTGTTCGATGAAGAATCGAAGCAGATGACGGATGGAGGAACTGTCATCGACGATAAGGATTTTCAACGGCATGTCGGGGTCCCGCGTGCCTTGGCGGGTAGCTGGCGAGATCAGAATCGAATCGCGAAACAGCCGGCGACTAGGGAAGGCACTAAATGCACGCTAGTCCTTTGAAGGCAGAAGGTGTATACAGTAAAAACCGTACGGCAGCGAACATTAAAATGTTCCATAGCGGACGTTTACTATCGATTTGCGAGACTGAGGGTCAGGGTCTTGATTTCGGGTGATGGGCTTTCTTTATAAGTTTGGAAGAGGCGCATAATTCGCCGCAATTAATTTCTGCGAAGAAATGGCCGATGCATTGAGGGCGTGGGCTATGGACCAGGGTGCCCCAGCCAGCGGTCCTGCCGAAACCAATTTCCCACCTTAATTGTTGTCTCGGGGAGAATGCACGCCTTTTCTTGAGAGCTTCGTATTACAGAACGTACTGTAGCGAACAGGTTGAACACCCGTGAGAGTCTCGGGGTACCCTGCCGCGCTCGCCTCCCATGTCTCGACGATTGGATGATCGGATCGATGATCGGATCAATGAGCTTTGTGCCAAGGCTATGCAACTCCGGAATCTCCCGAGTGGGAAGAAATTCTTGTTAGCTACAGCAGGCGCCCCACGAGCACGCGAAGCGCCTCAGAAAGATGGTCGCTCAGTATCCAGCGCGCCCGGAGCGCCGATCTACCAAGAAGGACTCGCAACACCATATTAAGACCTTACCCTTAATATCCAGTCAATTGTGCCGAAAAGGAGTAGTCTGGAAGAGTCTCTTCTAGCATCTTTCCGCCGCGCCCATTAGGGTGACGGTTCCTTGCGACAATCTGACAGCGTGTTCGCTGCGCAAGGAGCTGTTATGGCGAAGTCTTCTGCTACTGCCCGTACAACCACTTCCTCCGGGCGCGATGGCAACGGCCGCGCAACCTCGTCATCAAGAAAAGATGGGGACGGGAATCATGTGGAGAACGAAATCCTGCTCGCCCTTCCGCGCACTGAATCTGAAGCGGTTATGCCCAAACTTGAGTTTGTGAGGTTGAAGCTCCATCAAGTCCTTCATGAAGCTGGGGAGACGCTGAAATCGGCGTATTTCTGCAATTCCGGAATGTTCTCGGTGCTGAATGTGATGCCGGACGGCAAGAGTGTGGAGGTCGGCCTGATCGGCAAGGAAGGTTTTTCAGGCACGCCACTGATTGTGGGCTTTCGCACCGCCCACACGCGCACCGTGGTTCAAGCCGACGCGACCGCCTTCCGAGTGGATGCCGATGCCTTGCGGGCTCTGCTGCCAAAATGCCCCGGGCTGGAGCGTGCACTAAACCGGCATGGGCAGTTGATGGCGGTGCAGGTGACTCAGGTTGCAGCCTGCAACCGGCTGCACGAAGTGAATGAAAGACTGGCCCGGTGGCTGCTGATGACGCAAGACCGCGTCGGCTCCGAGCATTTACCGCTGACCCAGGAATTCCTGGCGCAGATGTTAGGAACCCGGCGCTCCAGCGTGACCGTTTCCGCGGGGACGCTCCAGAAAGCGGGATTGATTGCCTACACGCGCGGAAACGTTACGATCCTCGACCGGCGCAATCTGGAAGAGGCATCCTGTGATTGCTACGGGCTGCTGCAACGGCAAGTCAAAGAATGGCAGAGCCAGGACGCGTAAGGGTCTGTCAGCGAGCGTACATTCATAAGTTCCACGACGTGCCGACTGGCCTTCCAGTCTTCAGGCAGGATATTCGGGTGGAAACCATCCCACCATCCCGGGCACAGATTCTCCAATCCATCAAAAGACTTCTGGAGCAGGGATTGCCGCCTTCGAAATCGCGGGCGTGCGGGCGTTGCGGATCTGCGCTGCAGTTTGTCGATGCGCATTTCCAGCTTCGGGGTACGGGAGTGAACGGCAACGTGTCCCTGCCATTCTGCCCGGCGTGCGACATTGAGATCTTAGAAGATCTGCCTTGCCCGGAGACGATCCACTGACCTGGCGCGAGCACGTGACTCCCAAACTATCTGCGAAGCGAAGTCATGAGTTGCCATCCCGCTCCGATGGCGCTGGAAATCACATTCACAATGAAATTGTGCGCGAGCTTCCGCGCAACGAATACGGAATCGTGTTTCCCAAGCTGGAGCTGGTCCGGCTGCAGCCCCGCCAGGTGCTGCATGAGGCGGGCGAGACCTTGAAGTCGGCATATTTCTGCAACACGGGCCTCATTTCGATTCTCAGCGTGTTGTCAGACGGCAAGACTGTCGAAGTCGGGCTAGTGGGAAGGGAAGGCTTCGTCGGGTTGCCGCTGATTGCGGGCTTCCGGACCTCGGCTACGCGGTCCGTCGTTCAGATTGAAGGAACGGCTCTGCGAGTGGATGGCGATGCGTTGGCGGTGATCCTGCGGAAGTGTCCCCGGTTGGAGCGCAAGCTACAACAGTTTTCTCAAATTATGGCCATGCAAGCCACGCAGATTGCAGCTTGCAACCGGCTGCATGAAGTGGAAGAACGCCTGGCGAGATGGTTGTTAATGTCGGCCGACCGCGTAGGTACAAGTTCTCTGACACTGACGCAAGAGGTGCTAGGACAAATGCTGGGCGCACGTCGATCGAGCGTAACCGTGGCTGCGGGTATTCTGCAGCAAGCAGGATTGATCTCCTACACGCGCGGGGATGTGAGGATTGCGCAGCGAACCAAGCTTGAGCAAGCGGCTTGTGAATGCTATGGGCTCATGCAGCGGCAGGTCGAGGTGTGGCAAAGTCAGATCGACTAGCTGCGGCGCAAATGGCTTGTGTCAGGCGTTGCGTGGATTGCGCCGGGCATTCGACGGTTTGCTCTCCGGCATCCATGCCTTCCCTCCCGCTATCATCTTTCCAACTGAGCAATCCTCGTGCACGGCCATCCCATGTTCGTCGATCATGCAGGATTCGAGGGAGACTGCGGTGCCACATATCCAGCAGGTCAAAGGGAGTTTCGCGTTGGTGGGCATGAGTCGCCTCCGCGGAGGGAGAGGTCTCTGCGCATGAAGACCTATGGCGAAAAAAGATACAACGTTAGGGAACAGTTGTCTGTACGCTGGCGCACATCTCTGGCAAACGAACTTCAGTGAGCAGAATTGACGGCAACGACCAGGGGATGGGCGTCATCTGAAGTTGACAACTTTCCAACGCCAGTTGACGTTGTGCTGATGAAACGCAGGGAATTCTTCGAGACGACGGAATTCCGCAGAGTGGCAAGCGCAGCCCCCCGGCCTTGGCTCAGGAAGATCCGTCGCCAAGCAGATGACTAATTCAGGAGAGCAGCCCCATGAATCAGAACCTCGTGAATCAGAACCCCATGAATCAGATTCCCCTCATCTCTTCTGCAGGGACGCGCAAGGGCGACATGCTTTACCGTACGCTGGGACGCACCGGGGAGCGGGTCTCCGCCATTGGGATGGGTGGCTTCCATATTGCGCAATCCAAGATGACTGAGGACGAAAGCATCCGCCTGGTGCGCTCCGCCATTGATCGCGGGATCACGTTCATGGATAACAGTTGGGACTACAACGAAGGCCAGAGCGAAATCCGGATGGGTAAGGCGTTGAAGGATGGATATCGTCAGAAGGTATTTCTGATGACAAAAATCGATGGCCGCACCAAAGAAGTAGCGGCGCGGCAGATCGACACTTGTCTGGAACGGTTGCAGACCGACCATATCGATCTGGTGCAGCATCACGAAATCATTCGCTTCGACGATCCTGACCGCTTATTTGCGGAAGGCGGAGGCAACGAAGCGGTGGTGGAGGCCAGGAAAGCGGGCAAGATTCGCTACATCGGATTCACCGGTCATAAAGATCCGCATATTCATTTGTATACGTTGAAGGTGGCCGCCGAACACGGCTTCCGCTTTGACACGGTGCAGATGCCGCTGAACGTGATGGATGCTCACTTCCGCAGTTTCGCGCAGATGATTTTGCCGGAGTTAGTTAAGGGAGAAATCGGAGTACTGGGTATGAAATCGATGGGAGACGGCGTGATCCTGAAGAGCAAGGCAGTGTCGCCGATGGAATGTTTGCACTACGCGCTGAGCCTGCCGACGTCGGTAGTGATCACGGGAATCGATAAGCCGGAAATACTTGACCAGGCCTTTGAGGCCGCGAAGACCTTTCAGCCTATGAATCGAGATCAGGTTACGCAACTGCTGGCGAAAACGAAAGAGATTGCGATGGCGGGAAAGTATGAATTGTTCAAGACCTCGTCTCACTTCGATTCCACGGCGAAGCATCCAGACTGGTTGGGCGGGGATGTGCCTGGGGTTCTAAAACTGGCTCCGCCCGGCGCGTAGGTCAGCGGCGATTCCCGCCCAGTGCGATTCGACCTCCTCAGGTGTGGTGAGGCATACTGGGGCGAGTCGTGAGGTTGTCTGCGGGGGAGTTGTGCAATGAAGGTGTTGCTGGTTGAGGACAGCAAGTTTCTCCGAGTGGCGACGGAGCGTGCGTTGACCAAAGCGGGATACGAAGTATCGTGCGCCGGGGACGGAGAGGAAGCGCTGCGCCTGGCGCGCGAACAACTGCCCGCGCTGGTGCTCCTGGACATTATGCTGCCCAAGGTCAGCGGACCGGATGTGCTGAAGGCTTTGAAAGGGGATGCGGCGACCGTGGGGATTCCTGTGCTGATGTTGACCAGTCTGTCGCAGAAGAATGCGAAGGCGCTGGAAAAGGATGGAGCGGCGGGATTCTTCGAGAAGTCCGATCTGATGCTGGGGGCGGGGCCCGGATCTCTGGTGACGGCGATTGGGAAGATATTGAAAGACCGGAAGTGAAGCGGGCTCTCTGCCCGCTCAGCCGCGAAATTCAGAGAAGTGGCTTCAATTTCGATTCGATCACATCTGTGTATTCAAACCCGACGACCTTCTCGCGGAGTATCCCCTGGCGGTCATAGAGCATCGTGGTCGGTATGCCTTCAATTCCGCCAAACTTCTGCTTCATCTCATCAGCTGCCACCAGCAGCGGATAGTGAACCCCGATCCTCTTCGCAAATAAGACCGGGTCCTCCGTATCCCTCATGATGTCGAGTTTGAATCCGACGACCGCGAAGCCGCGAGAGCCGTAGCGATCCAAAAGTTTCTGATAGCCGGGCATTTCTTTCCTACACGGTTGGCACCAGGTGGCCCAAAAATCAATCAGGACCACCTTGCCCCGAAGGTCAGTGGAGGACACCTGGCGCCCTTGCAAATCTTTAGCAGAGAAGTCAGGCAACCGCGAACCAGTCTCCCCTGCCGCGATGAGATTCTCTTTCGGCGAACGGGGGCTCGCCGAATGCTGATTGCATCCGGCGAGTCCAAGCACAGCAAGGATCAGAAATAACCGATGGTTTCTCAGCATCTATTCCTTCTTCTGCACTTCCAGAATCAACAATGTCAGGGGAGCCGAAAGGTCTGCTTTCTTTTTCCCTGCGGGCTTCTTGTACAACTGACCTCGAAGTGTGACCTTCGTTTCAGTGCCCGCAAGTGGTTCCAGCCCTTTCGACAGTTCATTCGGCGCGAAGGTGAATGACCGATTCGGTTCGACCTGCAAGGCAAGGCCACCCGAAGAGTCCTTCACGATTTTTCCGCGGGCCGTCATATCCATCTCTGCCGCGCTCACACCGCTGTCGTAGGTCGCCTTCAGAAGCTGGGCAGGATCAATTTGCCCATCTTCTTTGGGAGTGACATCGATTTTTCCATCCAGCAGGCTAACTTCTACTTTTTGAACGCCAGACTGGCGTCCTAGGTGTTGTTTCACACCATAGGCTCAAAAATTTCACGTCATGCCTTCGACGCGCATTTCAATATGCTTGATTTGCGCTTCAGCCACTGGCACGACAACCATCGAACCGAGCAGGACCAGTAAGGCGAGTCTTTTCGTGTTCATTGTTTCCTCCTTTTTAGAGATGCAACCGAAATTGCTGCGTGATTCCGAAACTAATGTGGCGGTGCACAGGCATGAACGACGCACCGGTGGAATGCGCAGCGTTCCAATCCATCCCCAACCAAACGTGCACACCGGGGCGCAGGCCCGCGTAAGTTGTGATTCCGGCCAGCAACACGTCGCCGCCGCTTCCCCTTTGAGTAATTCCCGCGATGCGGTCATCTTGAGAATGCAGCCAGGTGAGCACCGGGCCAATAAACCACTCGCGGTTTCCGTTCTTCGATTCATAGGGACGATACGAGAGCCAGAAACGCGATTCGAGGTCGCTCCCGAGGCGAGTGGACTGCGAGCCCTCGGACCGCAGGAGCGCATGGAAATCCTCATCCGCTACAAGGCGCCGGATGTTGAAGAGCCCGGTATACGTCCCATTCGCTGCCAGAAACAAGTCGGTGGAACCCGAGCCGGGCTGCAAACTTGACGGCAGCCGGATGCCATTTTTGCCGGTCAAGCCGGTGCGGCCGGTCGGAATTTTGGGGCCGAAGGTGAACGAGGCCTGTGTGGTTCCTCGCTGTGAGTCCCGCCTGAAGAAGCGATACTTTACCAGCATCATGGCATCGCCGAGGCCACTCCCGCCGGCGGTCGATGTATTCGGAGTGTCTATGTGATTTGTGATGACCGGAACGAGGACGGTCAAATCGAAATCATTGTGGAACCCCCAGGTGAAGTTGAAATCACCTTCGTGCGAGAAGGTAGGGCGGGCCGTCGCAGAAATGACACCCGACATTCCCGGCATTGGACTGCGAGTGGTAAAGATGGAATTGTAGGAGATGAGGCCGCCGCCCGGAAACAAGGGAGGGGCCGTTTCGGGGGCTGGGCCTTGCCCTCTGGCTGCTGCAACACAAAACAACAAGCCGAGCGCAGGCCCCAAGGCGCTCATGCCTGCCTGAGTCTTTCGAAAATTCACGAGTTTTTCCCTCCAGCAAATACAACGATTCCGAGCACACGAACACCGAAGCCGGGAAACGACTGGAGGTCAGACTAGATGCGAAGAGGCCGGGAAGGCTGGGAGTAGAAGATGGGCGGGGCGTGGCATTGTGCAGCGAGGCTCCGAGCAGAAAAATCAAAGTCCGGGCATTCGGCCGCTGCGGCCGCAACTGCGAACACGACCAGGGGTGCGGAGAGGCCATGCCCAGACGAGGGCTGCACGAACGGGCCGTGCATTGTTGGCATGTCCTTGCAGCAATCCTGACCGTGATGACCATGCGACGAGCAATGCATTGATTTGCAGCACTGCATTGCCTGCTCTGGCGTCGTCGCAGCACTGCAGTCAAATGCATACGTCGCGAGAGCGACTGCGAGTACAACTCGAAGAATTGGCGTGGAAGAACGCACCTTTTACCAGCGTAGACGGTCACCGCATTCCAGTCAAGCACCGGTCCACACGTAAATCAGCATCGCGACACATAACTTAGACGACTCTTAGGCTCCGAACCATCGGTGCCGCACGCTCTGTTCGGAGTTGCGAAATTGCCGATAGGGAATTGGAGAGGGCTGTGAAATCGGTTCTTGTTTGGTGCTGCGCGAACGAACCTCGGTTCAGCAAACTCGGTTCAGCAAACATTAGAAAGGCCACTGCTTCCCGTGACGAAGATTCTGCTGGTTGAGGACAGCAAGTTTCTGAGACTTTCGACGGAGCGTGCGCTGGCGCGGGCGGGCTATGAGATGAGCAGCGCGGCCGACGGCGACCAAGCCCTGGTCATGGCGCGGGAGATCGTCCCGGACCTGATTCTGCTGGATATGTTGTTGCCCAAGATGAGCGGTCCGGATGTGCTTAAGGCGCTGAAGAGCGATCCACTGACCAAGGCGATAGCGGTAGTGGTGATGACGGGCCTGTCGCAGAAGAATGCCGCGCGCCTGCACGAAGATGGCGCTGCCGGGTTCCTGGAAAAATCTGCGCTCGAGTTGGACAAGGGATCGGATAAATTATTGGCGGCGGTGCGGGAGATCGTCGAGAACCTGCCGGAGCGTGCACGGACCACGACGGCGTAGATGAGCTTTGGTTTTCCTTACGGACCAAGGGCCCGACGCTTCGGTTTCGCTCAGGACAGGCTTTCTCGTAGAGAACGCGAGAGATGAAGCACCGGGCTTTGCTTGTGACCGGGTTATTTCTGGTCGTAGGCCTGCTTCAGGCGCTCTATATCTATTTTGTCCATCTGAAGCATTGCTTGCATGACCCTGTTTGCTTTCGCGGGATCTTTGTCCTGCAACATCTTGACCAGAGCAGAAGGGATGATTTGCCACGACAGACCATACTTGTCTTGCAGCCAGCCGCATCGATCTTTTCTTCCGCCAGCCGAAAGCTTCTCCCAGAGCTCGTCGACTTCCGGCTGCGTCTCACAGTTCACGAAGAACGATATGGCGGGCGTGAAGCTAAATTGCGGGCCTCCATTGAGTGCGAAGAAGTCCTGGCCATCGAGTTGGAAGGTCGCCGACATCACAGAACCTTTCGGTCCGGGACCGGCGTCTCCGTAGCGAGTGACGGTGCCAACTTTTGAATTCTTGAAAATGGAGACGTAGTAGTTCATCGCCTCTTCGGCTTTGTCGTTGAACCACAAGAATGGAGTGATTTTTTGCATATGGTACGTAGTCCTCACTTTCGAAATCTTCTGTTTGTTGCCTCAGCTTCTTGCCAATTGCTCGGCGAGACGCTCCAGGCTTTGGGTCCAGCCGGCTTCCATTCCAGCAAGGTAAGCGGCGGCGTATGGGACCACGGCGATCGCGCGCGTTTGCAATGTGAGTTTGGTTTTGCCGCCCAGTTCGGCGAAAGTGACGGTTGTGAGGCCATCGAGAAGCGGGCTGCCATGCTTATCGATTGCAATGTTCGTAAAGACGAGCCGCTCGGGCTCGACGATTTCGCGATACACGCCGCCACAGGGATATTCCTCGCCATTGGGGGCGCGCATGACGATGTGCCAGGCCCCGCCGACCCGCGGGTCACACTCGCAGACCGGATTGGAGAAGCCCTTCGGACCCCACCAGATCTTCAAGTGTTTGGAATCGGTCCATGCTTTGAAAACGAGCGCTCGGGGCGCGTCGAAAACGCGGGTGATGACGACCTCCCGCTGAACTGGTTTCGTGGAAAGGTCACTTCCCGCGTTTGTGGTGGCCATGCTTCTTCTCCTTCATTTGCAGTTGATGCAGATAGTCATCCAGACGGTCGAAGCTCTCGGTCCAAAATCGGCGATAGCGCTCCACCCAATCAGCGATGTCTTTGAGCGGAGCGGCTTCGAGGCGGCGGGGTCGGCGCTGGGCGTCGCGGCCGCGCGAAATCAGGCCGGCGCGCTCGAGCACTTTCAGGTGCTTAGAGATTGCGGGCTGGGTTATGTTGAATGGCTCGGCTAAATCCGTCACCGAGGCTTGACCGGAGGTCAGTCGGGCAAGAATTGCGCGACGCGTGGGATCGGCGAGAGCGGCGAAGGTCGCATCGAGGTGAGCGGTTTGTCCATAACCTATCAGTTCCATAACTTATCGGTAATGTACATGGCGGCGCGGTAGTTGTCAAGAGTCTGTCTGTAGTTTTCTCGTCCGTCCTTTGGGGATTAACTATTCCTCCCCTCTTGAACTCCGGCTAGTGTTGCAAACAAATGACTTTCACGGGCGGGAACCTGAAATGGCTGGCCGGAGTCTATGTCACTGAGAGTGTGGAGATTTTTCGGTTGAGGGTGGAGCAGGAAATCCTATAATCATTGAGTAGGGACAGAACACGCGGTACAAGCGAGAGTGACCACCTTGGGAGATTTGGCCAGCGCGATCGGGGCACGGGCGGAGGAAGCGGCGATTGTCGCTGACCTGAAGGCCGGTTCGGAAGAGGCATACGCCTGGCTGATTGGGGAATTTCAGCGTCCGGTGTACGGGCTCGTGTATCGCATGGTGAGCGATCCGGCCGACGCGGCGGATACCACGCAGGATGTGTTTCTGAAAGTGTTCCGCGGGATGAAGAGCTTTCATGGGGAGTCCAGCCTGAAGACCTGGATTTACCGGATTGCATTGCACGAGGCGGCGAACCGGAAGCGGTGGTGGTTCCGGCATAAGGCTCGCGAGACATCGATTGAGCCCGTGGAATCGGATGGAATGGCGAGTGACGGTTTTGGGCAAAACGGGGCGATGCAAAACGCGCTGACGGACCGCAGCGATTCCCCGTTCGACAACGTCGCGCACCGGGAAGTGCAGAGGCGAGTGGATGCGGAACTTCGGCGCATGCCGGAGCCTTACCGGACGACACTGATTCTGCGCGACCTGGAAGACATGTCGTACGAAGAGATCGCGGAAGTGCTGCAGATCTCGCTGGGCACGGTGAAATCCAGATTGACGCGGGGGCGGCAGGCGCTGAAGCAGCGGCTGGCGCCGTATGTGCGCGAAGTGGGCGCAGAATTGGGCCTGACAAGACCGGAAGATGAAGAGATAGGTTTGCGGGCGCAGGTTGCTGGAGGGGGCAGAAGGGTCGAGGTGATGCCATGAGGCATGTGGCTATGAAATCGGTTTCTGTGACGATGAAGTGCGCGGACGCAAGGGGATTACTGTCTCCCTATCTGGACGGGGCGGTCACGGGAACTGAAATGCAGGCCTTGGAAGGGCATCTGGAACGCTGCGCGGCGTGCATGGGGGAATACAAATTGCTGCGGCAGACGCAACAACTGCTGGTGAGTGTGGGGCGGGTGCAGGAACCGGCCGACCTTGGACTGAAGCTGCGGCTGGCCATTTCGCGGGAAGCTGCGCAGGCGCGGCGTCCGCGGTATGAAGGTTTGCGCATGCGCGTGGAGAACACCCTGAATGCATTCATGGTCCCGGCTACAGCAGGACTGGTCTGCGCGTTGCTGATCTTTGGTTTAGTTACAGCGATTCTGGCTATGCCGGGAGAGGTGCAGGCCAACAATCAGGATGTGCCGCTGGTGCTCAACACCGGGCCGGAGTTGCAGCAGAGCGTCTTCGGCACGACCTTGAGTTCGATGAACACGGACTCGCTGGTGATTGAAGCTTACGTGGACAGGAACGGGCGGGTGCAGGATTACAAGATTCTTTCCGATCCCGGCGAGTCTCAGGAACTTCTGCCGCAGGTAAAGAGGATGCTGATCTTCACCACGTTCCGTCCGGCAATGTCGATGGGACGGCCGATCTCGTCGCGGGCGGTGCTGTCGTTCTCCAGGATCAGCGTGCAGGGGTAGAGCAGGTCCCTACGAGGGCTAACTTAAGCAGGACGGGCTAGAAGTTGACCCTCCCGGCCGGTTTCTGGCGGTAACCTCCGAGTTGCCGACCACTCGTCCAGAATCGCGCACCCGGTTTACTCTGTTCAGGTCGACTGTCTACATTTCCACAGGGCCGCGCTCGATTGACGTTGCCCCGCCTGCCACGGAGAATCGGGAATTCACCTGGGTGGATACTCCAGACCTTAAATATTCCCGTGATGCTAAGATTTCGTATCTTCCCCGTAGGGTGGGCCAATTCCAGCGACGTCAATCAGGAAAAAGACTGAGCACTAAGGAGGCACCAGTATGCGGCACATTTCCTTACGCGCTTTGGCGGTTTTCATTCTGCTGCTCGCGCACATGGCGGTCGCAGGAACGCCCAACCGCGTGACCATTCTGTATGATTCTTTCGGCAAATCTCCGACACTGACCATGGATTGGGGCTTTGCGGCCCTGGTCGAATATGGTGGCAAGCGCATCCTGTTCGACACGGGCAACAATGCCCAAATCTTTGAACACAACGTGAAAGCAGCAGGCGTCGATCTGCAAAAGCTCGATTTTGTGGTTATGTCCCACCGTCACGGTGACCATATGGGCGGACTGGCCTATTTGCTGAAGGTGAACCCCACCGTGAAGATCTATGCGCCGAAGGAGAGGTCCGGAGTATACGGCGACGACCAGCCCAGCAGTATGTGGTATCGCAAGGACCCGTCTCTGCCGACCGAACAGCGGTATTACGGCGGCGCGCCACCCGAAATCATACACATGGGAGAGGCTTGGCCCGGCGCCAACTTTCAGCTGATCGACAAGAACATCGAGATTGTGCCAGGCATGTATCTGATCGCGCTGGTATCCGACAAACCCGGTACGCTGGAATTGCGTGAGCTTTCGCTAGCTATCCGCACACCTGACGGCCTTGTTTTAGTGGTCGGTTGCTCGCACCCTGGGGTGGAGCACATCGTGCAGGAGGCCAGTGCGATTGATCCTCATATCAATCTCCTGTTCGGCGGACTGCATCAGATCCAGGCACCGGATCCCGAGGTTGAGCGTATCGCGAGGGTGCTGCGCGACCAATACAAGCTGGATCGCATAGCGCCGGGGCACTGTACCGGCGAGCCCGCGTTTGCCGCCTTGAAGAAGGCATTTGGCGACCACTACTTGTACGCGGGCGTTGGATCAGTAATTGATCTGCCTAAGTAAACGCGGTTAGCGTCCAGCTTTTCGGCGCGGCGCTAGACGCCATCCCGCGGCCGGATGCAACGGCCTTACGGGGTGAACTTGTAGATGGTGCCGTCGTTGGCGCTGCCGCCGTGCGTGGTGGCGCCGTAGAAGTGGCCGGCGGTGTCGGCGACCATTCCGTTGTAGCTGAAGCCGGCGCCGGGAGAGCCGGGGAAGCGGTAGGGGATGCTCTCGGTCCATGTGCCGTTGCTGTTGGGGGCGAGCTTGAAGATTTCGCCGCAGTCGCAGCCCGTGCCGCCAGCACTGGTAGTGCCGTACAGGTTTCCCGCCGCGTCAGAGACCAGTGTGCTGATGGGAGCGCCGCCGTCGCTGGTGCCTTTGAAGCTGTAGAGGACAGTCTCAATCCACGCGCCTTTGGCGTGAGTGAGTTTGTAAACCGTGCCCCAATCATGGACGCCGGCGTAGTAAGTGGTGCCGTAAAGATTTCCAGCTTTGTCGAAGATCAGGCCACCGTAGGGCGATGCGCCGTCGGGTTGATCCTTGAAGGCATAGAGTGGGGTCAGCGTCCAAGAGCCGTTCGACTGAGTGATCTCGAAGGCGACACCTTTTCCGTTCGCGCCGCCGACTGTGGTAACTCCGTAGAGATTGCCGGCGCGATCGAGAATCAGGCGTCCGGCCGAGCCGCCCAATCCATCGTTGCCGCCGGTGAAGGTGTGGATCACGTTCAGGTTCCACGTTCCGTTGCTCTGACGCTGAAGCTGATAGACGGTGCCGACGCCGTAGGTTCCACCGGTGGGAGTCATGCCATAAAGATTTCCGTGAGCGTCAAACGTTAAGCCGCTGCCGGGGCCGGAGCCGTCGCTGCCTCCGGTGAACTGGTGGATTACAGTTTGCGTCCAGGTTCCATTGGAGTTGGTGAGCTTGAAGACTACGCCGCAGCCGCCTTCACAGGAGCCTCCGCCGCCGGTGACGGCTGTGCCGAAAATATTGCCATGAGTATCGAGGGTGACGCCTTTGTAGGGCTCGCCTCCATCGGTGCCGCCGGTGAAGCTGTAGAGGACGGTGTGGGTCCAGCCGGTGCTGGAGGGCGACAACTGGAACACTGTGCCGCTGCTGTGCGTGCCGCCTTGCACGGTCGAGCCATACAGATTGCCTGCGCTGTCGACTACGAGGTCAGTGTCGAGGTACTCGCCGTCATTGCCTCCGGTGAAAGCGTAGAGCACTTTGGTGCTGCTGGCCGAGGCGCCGCTCGCGAGCAGCGCGACCATGGCGAGGATTGCGCGAATGAATTGCGAGAATCTGGATTGCGAGAATTGTGTGGATCCCATAAGCTCCCCCTGCCGAAACCCCTTTGCGTCTAGCGATAGGGGTTGCGGTAGCCTTACGGCGTAAAACTATAGCATGAAAATTCGGGGGGATTGTCGCGGACGGGCCAATGGCGGGCGGGGCAGCCGCGCGGAGTCCCGCCCTTTAAGAAGCGGGGTGGGGCATCTGGCTTAATGTTCCGACTGGAACATATGTGAGATATGTTCCAACTGGAACACTTTTGTGCATCCAGGAATGTACGTACCACTGTATATGTATAATGGCTGCTACGTGAGGCGGGTCATGGGAGTTGTGGCGTCCGCCAGAGCTGAGGCTCAAACCGGCACTTGGACTGGCACTCGCCACTGCCGGGTGCTGTTTGGGCCGGCCGGAGGTCGGCCCGCCTTTGAGAAGTAGCGGAAAACATCGGGAAACGTCCTGTCTGTCGCGAGGTTTAGGTTCGGGTTTTCCGTTCCCGGGTTTCCCGCGCGCATCCCCATGTTGGCCGGGAAGACTGGCCGATTGATAGGCGGCACGTCGAGGCCGAGTGATCGGTGCTTACGGATCATCTTGCTTGGGAGGGAGTATTCGCTGTACGTATTATTATGGTGTCCGTCGAGCTATGGATCCCAGTGCCATCAGCGAGCAGATCGACAGAATTCTGCGCAGCCAGAGTTTCGCGAGCAAGAGCCAGCTCAGGAAGTTACTGCAAGTTCTGCATCAGAACCTTCCCCATGAAAACATGAATTCGCAAGCTGGTATGACGAGCGATCATGTGATTCGGGAACTGTGGCCCACCGAGGTTCGAACCAAGCGATCCGCAGATGTAGCGACAGAGATGAATCGGCTGCGCCATGCGCTGAAATCTTATTACGAGGGGGAAGGCGCGGGCGATCCCATCACGATCAGCCTTCCCAATCGTGCGGCCGGCGCTGTCGAGGGAAACCGGGGCCAGCCGTGGATGGTAGCGACACCTCGTGGGGGCACAGAGGATGGGGCAGCGGGAGAGCTGCCGCTGAGGTCGCCAGCGAATGCTGGCAGAGGACTGAAGATCGTCGGCGTGATAGCTGCGGTTTGCGCAGCACTCGCTGTCCTGGCCTACGTTTCCATTCGAGTTCTGACGGTGCATGATCAGCCCAAGTTTGGGCGGCTGGACGGTTCGACTTTGATAGTTATGGATGCGGAGAGAAAGGAACTTTGGAGGAAGGTCTTTCCCGATGGAGTCGGGCCCGATTGGTACTGGGCGCAGGGCCTAGCTGACCAAATCTGGGTCGGGGATTTGGAGGGGAAAGGGTACGCGAGTGTTCTTTTCGTCTATTCTCAGGCCGCTGACCCACAGTCGCCGCACTCCTCGACGCTGATCTGTTACTCCGATCGAGGCAAAGAAAAATGGCGATGGACTCCGGGGAGAGAGCTGCCGGAGTTGGCGGGGAGTCCGGCGACGTACAGGATTCATGCCCTTCGGGTATTGCAGGCTACGGGAGAAAGACCTCTCCGAATCGTGGTTGAAAGTCAGCATCATCCCTGGTGGCCCAGCCAGATCGCGATGCTCGATTCCAATGGCAAAACCGTTTCTGAGTACTGGCATTCGGGGGGGTTAAGTTCCATGGTGTTGGCCGACCTGGACGGCGATGGCAGAGAGGAGATTATCGCCACGGGAATCAGTGAGTACGACCATCAAGCGACTTTGTTGGTGCTTGATCCTAACCGGGTGTTTGGCGCTTCCACCGAGGTGCAGCCTGAGTTTCAAATCCACGGCATGGGGGTGGCGCAGGAGAGGTTGCGCCTGTTGTTTCCACGGAGCGATTTGAACCGAGCATTATTCCAGTTTAATCTGGCCACCGGGCTCACAGTCGAGCATGGCATCGTTCGACTTACGGTGAAGGAATGCATCACCCCTCCGGGCTGCGACATCTTTTATGAATTCGACAAGAACTTTCGTCTGATTGCGGCTTACGCTGGGGGTGATGAATTTCGCAGCGCTCACGCGCGATTCTATCAGAATGGAAAAGATGCGCATCAGCTGAGTGCGGAAGAACAGGCCGTGTTCCAAAAGGTGCGATGCCTGGTTGGGTGTAAGTCGGAGTTCGTTGCCGTGGGTAAGCTGGTCCCGTAAATCCCTAAGTAAGTGGGCGTAACTTCAGAAATACACCCGATTTCATACCGAATTCATATCATCTCTAGCCTTCAGCTATTGACCCGACTTAGATCTGCTGGCAGCATGGGCCGATGTTGCACCCGGCAACTTTAGCGAGGTATCCCATGAGAAGACTGCTGAATGGCTGGCGGGTTGGTTTCGTACGGGCGCAAATATTCGCCTGTCTGTTCTGTGCCGTAGCGGCAATTCCCTTACCAGCGCAGACTTTCACCAACCTGCACATTTTTGACGGCTACGACGGCGCGCACCCCTACCGGGCGGCTCTGGTGCAGGCCACCGATGGGAACCTGTACGGGACAGCATCCGGTGATGGAGGCATCGGACTCAACGCGGGCACGGTCTTCAGATTGACCCCAGGGGGCACGCTGACGACGATTTACAACTTTTGCTCCCTAAGCGGGTGCGCCGACGGCGAGGGACCCGCGGCGGGGCTCGTCCAGGCCACCAATGGGAACTTGTACGGCACGACATATTACGGCGGCGCCAACAACGCGGGCACGGTCTTCAAACTCACGCTGGGCGGCACGCTGACCACGCTTTACAGTTTTTGCTCCCAAAGCGGGTGCACCGACGGCAACAACCCCTGGGGATTGATCCAGGGCACCGACGGGAACTTTTACGGGACCACGGCCTTTGGCGGGAACTCCCCCTCCTGTTTCCCTACGGCCTGTGGCACGGTCTTCAAGATCACCCTGAGCGGCAAGCTGACCACGCTGCACAGTTTTTGCTCGCCCAGCGGTTGCGCCGAGGGTGGCTTACCCTACTCGGGGCTGGTCCAAGCCACCAATGGGAGCTTGTACGGAACAACGTCCAGTGGCGGGAACACGGGCAATGGCGCAGTGTACAAAATCACCCCCAGCGGCACGCTGACGACGCTTTATAACTTTTGCTCGCAAAGCAACTGTATAGACGGCCGGATCTCTCTCGGTTCGCTGGTCCAGGCCAGCGATGGGAACCTCTACGACACAACGACCATTAACGGGCCCAACGGCTTTGGCACGGTTTTCAAAATGACCCCGGGCGGCACGCTTACTACGATTTACAGCTTTTGCCCACAAAGCGGCTGCCCCGACGGAATCACCCCTGCTGCGGCGTTAATCCAAGCCAACGATGGGAACCTCTACGGCATCACTGAGTTTGGCGGAAATAGCTGCTCTGGCTTCACCGGCTGTGGCACAGTCTTCCAGGTCACCACCGGTGGCACGCTGACGACGCTTTACAGCTTCTGCTCCGTAAGCAATTGCCCCGACGGCGGCTTGCCAGTGTCGGCGCTGGTCCAGCACACCAATGGGACCCTCTACGGGACAACGTTCGGTAATGATGTCGAGGGCGGCGCCCCTTTTGGCACAGTCTTCAGCGAGTCTGTGCCGGGCCTTAGCCCATTCGTGGAAGCTGTGACCTACTCAGGCAAAGTTGGGGCTACGATCGAGTTTCTGGGGCAGGGCTTCAACAAGTCAACCACGGTTTCCTTCAACGGAACTCCGGCCACGCCGAGTGTGAAATCCGGCACCTGGTTGACGGCTAAAGTTCCTAGCGGAGCGACTACAGGCTTTGTGACCATCACAACCTCGAGCGGCAGCTTGCAGAGCAACAAGATATTCCGGGTAATCCCGTAGGTCACGAGTTTTAGTCCAGCGAGCGGCCCTATGGGCACGCGCGAGCGGGATAGGCCTTGCCAGCCCAGCCCCTTGAGGCGAGGCTCATGGCTCGGAGTTGTTGGAGTCGGGAATTTTGCGCAGGGTGTGGCCCTCGAGCTTTTCCCTTGGAGCATAATCGGAAGGCACTTCGAACAGCGATGCATCCAGCGGTTGATCGGAGACTTCCAGCAACTCGGTCTTGTTGACGATTGTGTTTCCAGCCTGTCGTTGTTTAGCAGTCTCTTCCACCACAAGGCCGCGCGGCGGCGTGCCGAGAATCTTGAAGATCAGGTGATCGCGTATGCTTCCGCGTACCAGCATGAGCCATTCCGCGATGGGCGGACCATTCTCGCGGGTGGAATCTTCATGGCAGTAGAGTCCGGGCAAGTCGAGATACCAGCCATCGATTTCAACCTTGCCCGGCTTGCTTGCCGCATCCTTGGTGGGTTCGACGGAGATGGTGGTCTTGATGTGGCGAGCCTCGTAGGGTCCGATGGGGCGGCGCTCGCCGGTATCGGCTGAATAAGAAGTGACAGTGACGTCGGGGCCGAGGGGTAGTCTCGGCGGGATACGGTGCAGGCGTGAAGGTTCTCTTTCTACGGCAGGGGTGACGAAGGAGGTGTAGGTTTTCGTGTGCTCGAAGAGATGGATCTGGGTTCGGAGATCGCACTGCATAATGCTTGCCTCGAACGGCAGACGATTCAGAGAGCCGTCTGGTTGGTGCTCGTTGCGCTCGCGGAGACCTTTGAAGTACCAGGTCGTCACCATCGGGTATGACAGCCCGCGGGTTTGGCGCGTCTTGATCATCAAGTCGTGGAAGCTCGGAACCACCCATGTGGATTTGGCGGGCGCGGCGGCGAGAACCGCGGACAGTAACAATACCAAGGCGTAGGCTCGGAGCATGGGAACCTCCTCGGCGGGAGTGTAACAACGATACTTCTACGGATGCAAAAAGCCGCGGGCGGGTCGCCCGCGGCCACACGGTCTTGGAAAGTTTGACCCTCCGGGCGGAAGTCCTTACACTTGAGAGTGTTCCGCTTGGCACTACACCAATCCTGTGGAGGGTTTCCTGAGTCTGCGATTGCGATGTTTATGGTTTGCGGTCCTGTTGGGACTGCTGGCGGCGGTGTGCGTGGGGCAGGATCCGGTTCCGCAGGGCGCGGTTGGGCCGCCCGGAACTCCTCAGAGTCAGGTTCCTGAGAGTCAGGCTCCGACGAACCAGGCTCCGACGAACCAGATTGCGCCGACCCAAGGTCCAGCGACCCAAGGTCCAGCGACCCAAGGTCCAGCGACCCAAGCTCCGCCGGCTCAGGGTTCGTCGAGCCAGGCGGCCAAGAATCCGGCTGGGCAGAATCAGCCTCCGGTTAACCAGTCTGCCATCACGCTCGACAGCAGTGAGACGATTTTTTCCTTTCTGGCGGCGCTCAATGCCTGCGGCTACGATGAGGACCTGACCATTTCGGATGCGACACGGAGCAATGTCCGGGCTGAGGTGCAGAGAGTTTTGCAGGGGTCGGTGGAAGCAGAGGCGGCGCGGAGCACGCTTTGTGAGTTCGTCCAGAAGCATGTGGCGTTGAAGGATGCGAATCGGAATCTGTCTCAATATATTTCGCTGGCGTTGTACGTTGACGGTCCGCCACACTTTGTGCCGCGCGCTAAGGACGAGGAGCTGCCACCGGATGCGGCGTCGATTACGGCTTTTGGAGCTCTGATGGAACGCTTCTACGAGAAGGCGGGATTGCACTCGATCTGGGAACGGCACCGTAACGACTACGCGGCGGCAATGAGGCGGTATCATGAGCCGCTGGCCAAGATGGTGTTTGACACCGAAGTCTATCTGAAACAGCCCTCCTCGCAATATCTGGGGCGGAAGTTCACGATCTATCTGGACTTCATGGGTTCGCCCAATGAGACGGATGCGCGGAATTATGGTGCGGAATATTACGTGGTGGTCTTTCCTGCCCCGAGTCCGCGGACGGGAACGGTGCAGCAGTCGGCGCTGAAGATGGAGCAGGTGCGGCACACGTTTCTGCATTACGAGATGGATCCGCTGGCGGAGAAGCATTACAGTTCGATCAAACGGCTGGAGCCGCTGCTGCAATCGGTGAAGCGAGCGCCGCTGGAGGATGCTTTCAAGACCGACATCTCGTTGCTGGTGACGGAATGCCTGGTGCGGGCGATCGAGATCCGCACGTCGGGGAACAAGCAGACGGCAGAGGCGATGCGGACTCAGGCGGTGGATGATGCGGTGAAGCAGGGGTACATTCTGACGCGGTACTTTTACGACGCGGTGGCCGCTTTTGAAAAAGATCCGGCGGGGATTCGAGGAGCTTACAGCGACTTTCTCAACAAGATTGATGTAAAGAAAGAGGAGAAAGCGGCGGCGGAGGTTCAGTTCGCCAGCGCGGCGTCACCGGAACTGGTGCGGTTTTCGCGTCCGGAGGAGCGGCGGATGCTGGTGACGGCGGAGAAGCGGCTGGCGGCCGGCGATCCCAAAGGCGCGCAAGAACTGGCCCAGGCGGCGTTAGATAAGAAGATAGGGGACCAGGGGCGGGCGCTGTTTATTTTGGCGGAAGTGGCTGTGGCCAATAAGAATCGGGATGGGGCACAGGATAATTTCCAGAAGGCGCTTGCAGCGTCGAAGGATCCCACGGTGCTGGGATGGTCGCATGTGTACCTGGGAAGAATTCTGGATATGAAAGAAGACCGCGAGGCGGCGTTGGCGGAATACCGGGCGGCGCTGAATGAGGGCGAAAAGTTGCCGGAGATCAAGGCGGCCGCGGAGCGCGGGCTGCAACAGGCTTATGAGCCGCCGGCGAAGCCACAGTGAGAACATTTGGTAATTTTGTAATTTGGCAATTGAGTAATTTTGTAATCGCACAGATCGAGTCCATCTGCAATTACCAAATTACCAAATTTCCCAATTACTCAATGTGCTAAGGAGAAAGCATGAAACGAGCGGCGATTGTTATCGCGATGCTGGGAATATCGGCATGGGGGCTGACGCAGAGTTCTGACAAACCGGCGGGACAGAGCGCGCCGGCCGGGCAGTCTGCGCCGGCGGGAGCACCGGCTGGCAAGCGTCCGCCGCAGGCCAAGACGCAACCCGAGTTCGACGCGTACAAGGCGGCAGCGGCATTGGCCGATCCTGCGGCGCAGGAGAAAGCCGCAAGCGACTTTGCTACGAAATTTCCGGACAGTGAGGTGCGGCCACTGCTCTACAAGGCAGTGATGCACGCGTACCAGCAGGCCAACAACTCCGACAAGATGATGGAAATGGCGCAAAAGGTTCTGACCTTCGATGCCGATGATCCGGAGGCGTTGCTGGGGGTGGCGCAGGTTTTGGCCGAGCGCACGCGGGATACCGATCTGGACAAGGATCAACGTCTCTCGGAAGCGAGAAAGGATGCACAACGGGCTCTCGTCACCGTCGATACGGACGTTCCAAGCTCGGGATATCCACCGGAACAATTGAATGCGTTTAAGGGATTTCTGCGCTCCGATGCGTACGCGATTCTGGGGACGCTGGATTTCAACGCCAAAGCGTGGGCGGAGGCGGAAGGAAATTTTCGGAAGTCCATGGAGGCATTTCCGCAGCAGCTCGATCCCGTGGCGGTGTTCCGGTTGTCGGTCGCGTTGGATATGCAGAACAAGTATCCCGAAGCGCTCAAGTTTGCCAACCAGGCGGTAGATTTGACGAAGGAGGGCACGAATGCGGGAGACGCAGCGCGCAAGGAGAAGGATCGTCTGACGCAGTTGCTCGGCAGCACCCCGCCCGCGAAGAATTGACCGGGAAGGAAACAATCCAGGGGAAGCTTTGTCATTGCAGTTTCATCATGAAGGAACGGGAAATCACCGCGCTGGAGACGGCTTTGAATTACCACTTCCACCGCCGTGCGGTGATCGAGCAGGCCCTCACCCATAGTTCGCAGGCACGCGAGCAGGAGGCGCAGCAGGCGGGGGAGAGCCGGTATAAGGTCAACGACAACGAGCAGCTGGAGTTTCTGGGCGACGCGATTCTGGCGCTGGTGACCAGCGAGGAATTGTTCCAGCGCTTTCCGCAATTTCGTGAGGGAGAGCTTTCGAAGCTGCGAGCGCATGTAGTGAGTGAGCGGCATTTGATTCGGGTGGCGCAACGGCTGGAACTGGGACACTATCTCCGGCTGGGACGAGGCGAGGAGAAAAGCGGGGGGCGCAGCAAGACGGCGCTGCTGGTGGACGCGCTGGAAGCGATCCTGGCGGCGATTTACCTCGATGGCGGAATGGAGCCGGCGCGCGAATTCATCCTGCGGGAGATTCTGGCGCCGGAACTGGAACGGATGGAGCGCGAAGGCGGTACGCTCCCGATGAACGATTTCAAGTCGGCCCTGCAGGAGACATTGCAAGGACTTGGACTGGCACAGCCGTCGTATGTGCTGGTGGAGGAAGCGGGCCCGGAGCATAAGAAGACGTTCACCGTGGAAGTCCGTCTGAACATGAAGAACGGGGAAGGCCGGGCGGAATTTGTAGGACGCGCAGAGGGTTCCACCAAGAAGACGGCGGAACAGGATGCGGCGCGGCAACTGCTTTCGTATCTGGCTTCACGGCCGCAGTCGGCGGGAGCCAGGCTGGCGCGGGGATCGCGGCCCGCGGAGAAGTAGGAGAAGGTAATCGGTGGGATCAGTGGAGTTGATGAATTCCTCAGAGGAACATTTCCCGAACGAGCAGGTGGCGCAGGCTCAGCTGCCGGAGGAACATCCTCCGGACGATCGTTCTGCGGAAGGTCGTTCTCCCGAAGGTCATTCTCCGCACGATCATTCTCCGCACGATCATTCTTCGGATCATTCTTCGGATCATCGGGGAAGACCATGGGTGGTGGGAACGGGCGTAAGTGGCTCTTTGCAGTCGCTGCTGGGAACTGTGGTGATCGCGGTTTTTGTGATCACTTTTATCGTGCAGGCGTTCCAGATTCCTTCTCCATCGATGGAGAATACGCTGTTGGTAGGCGACTACCTGCTGGTTAATAAGCTGTGTTACGGGGGAGGCAGCGTCGGAGACTATTTCATGCCTTACCTCCGAGTGCACCGGGGCGACATTGTGGTGTTCCATTATCCGGTAAATCCGGCGCAGCATTTCGTGAAGCGAGTGATTGGCGTGCCGGGCGACCGGGTGCGGCTGGTCAACAAGCAGGTGCTGGTGAATGGAGTGCCGCTGAAAGAGCCTTACGCGCACTTCAGCCGTCCGGCGAACGATTTGTTCAGAGATAGTTTTCCGCGGCTGGATGTGGCGCCGGGCGAGACTCCGGAGTGGTGGCTGCAATTGAGAAGGCTGGTTGAAGATGGACAGCTCATTGTTCCCGAGGGACATTATTTTGTGATGGGGGACAATCGGGACGATAGTTATGACAGCCGGTATTGGGGCTTTGTGCCGCAAGCCAATATTATCGGGCGGCCGCTATTGATCTACTGGTCGGTGCAGGGGGCTGAGGGTGAGATGACGGCGCCGTCTTCGGTGGGTGATAGACTGTATCACTTTGCATATGTAGTAACGCATATCTTCCAGATCACGCGTTGGAACCGCACGCTAAGGCTGGTGCATTGAGGGGATTGAGGAAGTGGGTCATTGAGTGACTGGGCAATTGAAAAACGGCAGTTAGTTGGATTTCTTCAATAACTCAATTACCCAATTGATCGACCAAGAAGACGGGATGGACTGATCACAGTGGCTAAGACAGTGGCTAAAAAAGATAACAAGGCGAAGAACGAAGTCGAAGAAAAGCCACGCGAGACCACGGTGGAGTTCCTGGCCTCGCTGGCGGCAGTGCTGGTGACGGGACTGTTCATCATCACATTTGTGGTGCAGGCGTTCGAGATTCCTTCCAGCTCCATGGAGAACACGCTGCTGATCGGCGATCACGTGTTTGTGAACCGGATTCAGTTTGCGCCCAAGACCTCGTGGGTGGGACCACTGCTTCCGTATCGTGAGGTACGGCGCGGGGACATCGTGGTGTTTCTGCATCCTGATGCCGCCTACCGCGGGACTTATGTGGTGAAACGGATCATGGGCGTGCCGGGCGATCGCATTCATCTGCGCAACGGGGAGGTTTATCGCAACGGCGAGAAGCTGAACGAGCCCTATGTATTGCATGATCGGGAAACTATCGATGATAGTCAGGACCTCGACCTTGCTCACCGATCGCTGGCCTACCGCCAGAATTTCCCCGGGGCTTCTCCGTCCGCCGAATACGGTGTCTCTCCGAGGTGGCAAGCCGAGTTGCCGTCGCACATCCAAGGCGACGATCTGGTAGTGCCGCCCGGGCACTACTTTGCCATGGGCGACCACCGGGCCGTGAGCCTGGACAGCCGGTATTGGGGCTTCATTCCGCAGGAAAACGTAATTGGGCGTCCCATGTTTATTTACTGGTCGTTCGAAACGCCGGGCGACCAGTACACGAAGACAGGAATGGGCGACCGGCTGGGCTTTCTGGCCCATACGGTGTTGCATTTCTTTGACGAGACGCGGTGGGGAAGGACGCTGAAAGTGGTGCGGTGAAGCTTTTCTCTTCCAAGCGGCGAGTGTTGACCGCGGCAGTGGTGATTCTGCTGGCTCTGTTCCTGGTGCGTCCGGGCGTCTCGCGACTGAAGGCACGCATTGCGAACGCGATCAGCCGGGCGGTGGCGCGTCCCGTGGAGATTGGTTCGGTCCATCTACGATTCCTGCCCCAGCCGGGGTTCGACCTCGAAAATCTCGTCATCTACGAAGATCCCGCATTCGGCGCGGAGCCCATGCTGCGTTCGCGCGAGGTTACAGCCGTGGTGCGGCTGACTTCGCTGGTACGCGGAAGGCTGGACATCGCCCGCCTGGAGTTGACCGAGCCTAGCTTGAATCTGGTGCGGAGAGCAGACGGACGCTGGAACCTGGAAGCCCTGCTGGAACGTACGGAGCGCACACCGCTGGCGCCCACGGCGAAACCGAAATCGGAAGCACGTCCGGGGTTTCCTTACATTGAAGCGACTTCGGGCCGCATCAATTTCAAATCGGGGCAGGTGAAAAAGCCTTATGCGCTGCTGAATGCAGATTTCGCCTTGTGGCAGGAATCGGAAAACACCTGGGGAGTACGGCTGAAGGCGGAACCCCTGCGCACCGATATGAATCTGAGCGACACCGGTCTGCTGCGGATGAACGGGATATGGCAGCGTGCCGGGAGCCTGCGCGAAACACCGCTCCAATTCAGCTTGGAGTGGGATCGCGCGCAGCTGGGACAACTCACCAAACTGCTATCTGGGAACGACAAGGGCTGGCGGGGAGAAGTCCGGTTGGACGCGATGCTAAGCGGGATGCCCGCGGCGATGCATATAGCAGCCGAGACATCGATCCAGGACTTTCACCGCTACGACATCTCGAGCAGCGGTGGACTGCGGCTGACGGCGCACTGCGAGGGCAGGTACGGCTCGGCGGAAGCGATAGCGCACGAGATTCTTTGCACCACGCCGGTGGGTGACGGCATGATCACGCTGCGTGGCGATGTCGGGCTGCCCGGAGTGCATAAGGTAGATCTCGTTTTGAACATGGAGGATGTCCCGGTAAGTTCCGTGGCGCAACTCGCTCGACGTGCCAAGAAGGATCTCCCCGCCGATCTTGTGTCAGGAGGAATTGTTCAAGGCAGCTTCGTAGTGAAGGAAGACGGGCCTACCCCACGCGGGCCGGAGTTTCAGGGCCGCGGAGAGATTCGCAATCTCCTGTTGCAATCGCTGAGCAACAAAGTGGATCTCGCTGTGGGGAGTATTCCTTTTGTGCTGGGCGGTGGCAGCAGCGCTCACGCAACCTCGAAGAGCAAGGGGCTTCAGCAGTTGTTGGCTGAAGTCTTGCCGGCTCCGGATGAACTGCATGTTGAGTACGGTCCTTTTCCAGTTGCGTTGGGGCGGCCTGTGGCGGCACAGGCGCGGGGCTGGGTGGCGCGCTCGGGGTATGGCATGGTCGTCCGCGGAGATGGAGAAGTGGCGCACACTTTGCGATTGGCCAGTGTTCTTGGACTGCCGGCCGTGAAAGCTACCGTGGAGGGAGTGGCCCATATGGAGTTGCAGATTTCCGGATCGTGGGCTGGGAGCGTGTCGGGAAGCACGTCCGCATTCTCTTTGCCGGAGGTGACGGGAACTGTGCAACTGCGCGACACGCAGGTCAAGGTGCGGGGAGGGCTGGGGACGATTGAAATCGCGTCCGCGGAAATGCAGCTTCTACCCGGTGAAGTGCGGGCGGAGAAGTTGAGTGCGAGGGCTGCGGGTGCCCTTTGGACGGGCACAGTGGTCCTGCCCCGCGGTTGCGGAACGCCCGGTGCCTGCCTGGCCCGATTCAATTTGAATTCCGAAGAGATCGGGATGGACCGTCTCGATGAATGGCTGGCTCCGCCACCGAGCCAGCGCCCGTGGTACCGGATGCTGACTTCTGCCGAGCCCACGGCGCCAACATTTCTGGAGAATCTGCGAGCGTCGGGCAAGGTGAGCGCCGGCCGACTGCGCATTCGTGACATGGTTGCGAGCCGGGTTTCTGCTGCGCTGGAGCTGGATCGCGGCAAGATAAAGATTTCAGAGTTGCGCGCGGATGTGCTGGGGGGAAAGCATCGCGGAGATTGGCAGGCGGATTTCACTGGGAAATCTCCGGTCTACACCGGGAGTGGAACTCTGACGGGATTTTCATTGCAGCAGATGGCCGCTGCGATGCAGGATCCGTGGATTTCTGGAACCGCAAGCGGAACTTACCGGATCACGTCATCCGGTACGGACTCCGCGGCATTCTGGCAATCGGCCGACGGCGGACTGCAGTTCGATGTGCGGGACGGAGTTTTGTCCCACATCTCTCTGGCCGGCGATGAAGGGCCGTTGCGGGTCGCACGCTGGCAGGGCCGGGCGCGGCTGCGGGGCGGGAAGATCGAGATCGAGACGGGGAAGCTGGTTTCTCCCACAGAAGCTTATGAGATCGGCGGAACTGCTTCGCTGGAACGTGTTCTGGATTTCAGACTAACTCGGGCCGCAGATGTTAAGCCGGCACACGCGGGGGCGGTGGTTTATAGCATTACGGGCACGGTGGCTGAACCACGCGTGGCGGTCACTCCGGCACCGGAGACGCAGGCGCGGCTGAAGCCGTAAGCGGCACTACCTCAGGGGCTAAAAGCCCGATCGAAACGTTCGTCCTCCGCGCGACCTAGAAGGCCTGCTCCACCCGCTTACTGTTCAACTATGGGACGTAGCCCGCGCCGCGCAGAACTTTTCCTGGGAGTGCTCCCGTCATTTTCCTCTGGTCGATCACGGGTAGGCCATTTACGAGCACGTAGTCCATCCCTTCGGAAAGCTGATTCGGGTTGTCGAAGGTTGCCAGGTCACGTACGGTTGCGGGATCGAAGACAACGACATCGGCCCACATGCCGGCCTTGAGAACACCACGATCCGCAAGCCGCAGGCGCTGGGCTGGCAGTGCGGACATCTTGCGGATCGCGTCTTCCAGGGTCAACACTTTTTCTTCTCGAACATACTTGCGCAGGATGCGCGGGAAAGTTCCATAGGCGCGGGGATGAGGATGCTCCTGGCCCAGAATACCCTGGGGAGAAGTCCCGGAAGAATCATTATCAATGGCGACCCATGGTTGTTGCAGCGCGAGCGTGACATCGGGTTGTGACATGCCGAAGACGGCCACGCCCGCATTGGGATCTTCGGTCAGGAAATCGAAAAGCGCATCGATTGGGTCTTTATTCCATAGCGTTGCGATTTCGGAGAGGCGTTTGCCCTGGAGCGGAAGCAGCTTCGGATTCTGCACGACGCCGATCATGATGGATTCGGGGCCAGGAATCTCCTGCCATTCGTTGTCCCACTCTTTGGAGGGCGTGAGCATATCTTTGCGGATGCGTTCGCGGGCGGCGGGGTCTTTCAGGCGCTCGACTAGTTTCGCGGTGCCTCCATCGTGGGCCCAAGCGGGAATGAATGCGGAGAAATCGTTGAACCAAGCCGTGTAAGCATAAGTGTCGGCGGTGACGTCGGCGCCGGCGGCGCGAGCAGCGTTGATCTTGGCGACGACTTCGGGCATGCGTCCCCAGTTTTCTTTTCCGGCGACTTTGATGTGCCAGATTTCCACTGGGACTTGAGCTTCTCGGCCGATCCGCAAGGCTTCGTCGATCGCTTCGAGCACGGAGTTGCTTTCGTCCCGCATGTGAGTGGAATAGATGCCGCCGAACTTCCCGCCCTCCGTGGCAAGAGCGATCAGTTCTTCCGTCTTGGCATAGGGTGCGGGAGCGTATTCGAGCGCGGAGGAAACGCCGACCGTGCCGTCTTTCATGGCTTCGCGGATCAGCGTCTTCATTTGTTCAAGCTGCTCGGGCGTAGGCTGCTTGTTGTCATCGCCGAGTACCATGCGGCGGACCTGCGTGGCGCCGACATAGCTGGCCAGGTTGATCCCCATGCCTTGTTTCTCCAGACGAGCGAAATACTGCCGGAAGGTGCGCCAGTCTGGTGTGATTTTGTAATGGTCATAGCCGGCGCGATCGGCCCGAATGATGGCATCGTTGAGAGGTGCGATGGACCCGCCTTCGCCCGTGATCTCGGTAGTGATGCCCTGATAGATTTTCGAAGGCAGGCGCGGTTCGACTAGGATGGATAGCTCGGACTGGCCGAGCATGTCGATGAAGCCGGGCGCGACGACCTTGCCGGCGGCGTCAATGGTCCGCTTGCGGGATGCGGCGGACAGATTGCCGATCGCGGCGACTTTGCCATCCCGTATTCCGATATCGCCGGAATACCAGGGAGAGCCAGTGCCGTCAACGATGTGGCCGTTAGTGATGACGAGATCGAAGGCGGGTGATATTTGAGCCCTCAACTGCCATGATGTTCCGAACACGAGTAGCAGAAGGAGCGTACGACGCAGGCCGAGCTTAGCTTCCATTGGTTTATTCTCTTTCCTGGAACTGTTGTCACATTTCTCCAGGATCTTTGCGGAATTTCTCCGCGATCTGGCTTCAGAATCTTAACGCAGAGTTGCAGATCCGGCATGATTGCTGCCAGAAAAGCCACCTACGGCAAGTGCAGGCGCACCAGGCTCGCAGGATCGAGATAGTTGCCCTGCCAGCGCACCGCAACGTGAAGATGCGGGCCCGTGGCCCGGCCCGTGCCGCCGCTCAGTCCGACTATCTGCCCGCGCTTCACCGGATCCCCTTCCTTTACTTTGAACTCGGAGAGATGCAGGTAAAGAGTCAACAAACCCTGGCCATGATCGACCACGACGAAGTTACCCTCGAAATATAATGGCCGCGCCAGGAGCACGGTGCCGTCATTCATGGCGGCAATGGGAGTTCCGGCGGGGACGCGGAAGTCGAGGCCAAGATGGGGACTCGAGGTCTTGCCATTGAAAATACGCTGGGAACCGAAGACGTCGGAAATTGCAGCCTCCGCCGGTGCGGCGAATGGCCCCGACCACTCGCGCTCTGGCGTGACCCGGTTCAGATAGTCCTTCTTGATTTGCTGGCCTTCTTCGATTTGCTTCTGCTGTTCGGGGCTGGGCTCGGTGAACTTGCCTTCCACACTGAGCTTGACTTCGATCTTGGGATACTTGCCACGCGCCACGGCAAACTTGCGGCTGAATAAAATTTTCTTGCCGGCGATTTTTCCCGCTTCAGTCTCGCCGGTCAGTTCAATGGCATAATTTCCGGGAGCAGTCTCCAGGCTGACGCCAGCCAGGGCGAACCATGTCCTGCTCTTGGCGTCGAAGCTGAAGGAAATGTCATGTCCCAGCCAGGTTCCGTTTAGCGATTCCAGTCGCTGCGGGGGCTTAACCTGAAACAAGACGGGCCCGCCGTTGACCAGCCGCGTCGGCAGCGCGTGCACCGTCCAGTTCGCGGCAGATGCCGGAAGGACCGGGAGGAACAATGTCATCAGGACAAGGAGTGCGATCCGGGGAAAGGGAAGAGTCGTTAGCCACTTGTTCACCGTACCAGCGTAGCATTCCTTTGCGTGAGACCCAGCTATAATCCGCGCATGCGAACCGCAGTATTTACCGCGCTGTCCGTCTGTCTGCTCTCAGCTTCGCTGACCGCGCAATCAACTGCCATACCTGTCCTGCACGCCGACCACGTTGTGGTGCTGAAGAGAGAACGCACGCTCGAACTTTTCAGCCAAGGCAAAGTGATTAAGACTTTCAAGGTTGCCCTCGGAGGCGATCCCGTTGGGCCCAAGACCCGACAGGGAGATCACAAGACCCCCGAGGGCGTGTACGTTCTTGATTTTCGTAACGCTCACAGCCAGTTCTACAAGTCGATCCACATCTCGTATCCCAACGACCGTGACCGCGCTCTCGCCCGCAAGAATGGTGTCTCCACGGGTGGCAACGTTTTTGTCCATGGACTGCCTAATGGTTTCGGTGCGATCGGTGCGGCGCATCGGCTGGAGGACTGGACGGACGGCTGCATCGCGGTGACGAATGAAGAGATGGACCAGATTTGGAAGGCCGTGCCCGATGGAACTCCAGTCGAGATTCGACCCTAACGGCTGCCCGAGATCCATAAAGATCCCGTGAACCACCCAAGTCCGCCTGCTTTTGACCACTATTAAGGATAAGCTTTGTTTCCGGCCCGCTCTCGGATAGTATCTGGGTGGAGGTACCGGGTATGAATCCGATCGTCCGATTCTGTGCAGTTTTGCTCGTCCTGACCACGGCTTTGCCGGCGTTCAGCGATGACCAGGAGAAAGCCAACAAGGAACTTGCCAAGGTGACAGCCATGGCTTGGGATGCAACCGGCCGCGGCGCCGTGAACCGTGCGGTATCCGACGTGACCGGGGTGAAGCGGTCCGATCTAGTCCAACAGCGCCAGGCGATGAACCTGAATTACGCGTCCGCGTTCGTGGTGCAGCAGTTGATCAAGAGCGGCGCGAAAATGGATGACATTGCAGCGCAACTGAAGGCCGGAAAGACTATCGCCCAAGTGGCCAATGACAACCATGCCAACTGGAAGGAACTCGCTGCAGACACCAAGAAGCTGAATACGAAGATCGATGACCTCCTATACAAGCATTTCCTCAATTCCGACGTTGATAAGCAGCGGGATCTGGACGACAAGTACGATGCAAACCTTGATCTGCTGGCGAAAGACAAGGAGGTCCCGAAACCCGATCTTGAGGCCGCGGCGGACCGCTACAACCTTTGGAAAGACCGGGCATTTGCGGCCGGAGGCTCGCACAAGGGCATGGACAAGGCGGCGGAGCAGGCAGCCTACTACGATCACGTCCGCAGCGGAGGGCCCCAGGGAACACCCGGATCAACACAGGCAGCAGGCGGCAACGGAAGTCCTGGGGCAGCGGCGCCGTCAGCAGGCGGGCCGCGGAACTAGAGCGGTTTTGGTCGGGGTGAGCGCGCGACTTCAAATCGACACGGCGAAGCGCGCTCACGTCCCGGCGTCCTTTGTGAGATCACGCCGTGTCATGTGTAAACGCCGTTACGCTATCCGCGTCTGTTCGGTTACTCTGTGTTGAGAGAATTGGTGGACCTGGTCGGGATCGAACCGACGACCTCTTCCATGCCATGGAAGCGCGCTCCCAGCTGCGCCACAGGCCCACGATTGAAGACGAAAAGCCGAAGGCCGACAATTCGGGATCGAGGGAAGTGCTGCAATCATTTTCGCCCACATCACCCGGATAGTCAACGCGCGCGGATTCTTCTGTTTCTTTCCACAGGCCTCTTCTGCCATAATTGATCGTGCACCCCACCTGCACAATCTTTCAAACACAATTTAGAGCGAGGAAGAGATGCCAGCAAAGTACATCTTTGTAACGGGCGGAGTTGTGTCTTCCCTGGGCAAGGGATTGGCTGCCGCTTCGATCGGCTGTCTGCTGGAAAGCCGCGGGTTGAAGGTCAACCTGATGAAGTTTGATCCCTACCTCAACGTCGATCCGGGGACGATGTCGCCGTTTCAGCATGGCGAAGTTTTTGTGACCGACGATGGCGCCGAAACCGATCTCGACCTCGGCCACTACGAGCGCTTCACCCACGCCAAACTTTCTCGCGACAACAATTGGACCACCGGACGCCTCTACGAGCAGATCATCGCCAAAGAGCGGCGCGGGGATTATCTGGGCAAGACGGTGCAGGTGATTCCGCACGTGACGAATGAAATCAAAGCCGCGATGAAGAAAGTGGCGCAGGATGTCGACGTGGCGATTGTTGAGATTGGCGGCACTGTGGGCGACATTGAGTCACTGCCGTTCATGGAAGCGATCCGCCAAATGCGCCAGGAACTTGGCCGCGAGGACACGCTCTTCGTCCACGTCACGCTGGTACCGTTCATCGCCGCTGCACAGGAATTGAAGACCAAGCCCACGCAGCACTCGGTGAAGGAACTGCTGAGCATCGGAATCCAGCCTGACATTTTGCTCTGCCGTACAGACCGCTTCCTGGCGAAGGATTTGAAATCGAAGATTGCGCTCTTCTGCAATGTGCAGGAAGAAGCCGTGATCACGGCCAAGGATGTGGCTTCCGTCTACGAAGTGCCGTTGGTGTTCGCTAATGAAGGTGTGGACACGCTGGTCTTGAAGTATCTGCACATGGATGCCAAGGACCGCGATCTATCCAAGTGGGAAGACATTGTGCATCGCGTGTACAACCCGAAAGACACGGTCACGATCGGGATTGTCGGCAAGTATGTGGAGTATGAAGATTCTTACAAGTCGCTGAAGGAAGCCTTGGTGCACGGCGCGCTGGCGCACAATCTGAAACTTCAGTTGAACTGGATTGAGGCCGAAGGACTCGAGGCCGGCGATCAGAGCAATGACGCGCAACTCGAAGGTTATGATGGTTTGCTGGTGCCCGGTGGTTTTGGCAAGCGCGGGATTGAGGGGATGCTGATCGCGATTCGGTATGCCCGGGAGAATAAGGTTCCTTATTTTGGAATTTGCTTAGGCATGCAAACAGCTTGCGTGGAGTTCGCCCGCAATGTGGTCGGACTGGCGGAGGCGAATTCCAGCGAATTCGATCCTGCGACCCCGCATCGCGTGATTTACAAGCTGCGCGAGTTGAGAGGCGTCGAAGAGCTGGGCGGCACCATGCGCCTGGGTGCGTGGACTTGCAAGATTGAGCCCAACACTCTGGCGCATAAAATCTATGGGAAGCTCGAGATCAGCGAACGCCATCGCCATCGCTACGAGTTCAATCGCGAATACGAAGAGCCGATGGTGGCGGCTGGTCTGCGCATTTCTGGTTCCACACCTGACGGGACCTACGTGGAGATGGTGGAACTGCCGGATCATCCGCATTTCATCGGCTGCCAGTTTCATCCCGAGTTCAAGTCGAAGCCGCTGGAGCCGCATCCGTTGTTCAGCACGTTCATCGCGGCGGCGTATGAACACGGCTCGAAGCGGCGTGTGGAGAAAGAGACTGCGGCGGTAGAGATGTTTCATCGTCCGGAAAAAGTAGCGCGCCGGTAGTTTGGACAAAAAACACTGCTACCTCCAAGTATCGAGAACAACAACTGAGAACTGATTTCCAAGTCGGCGATGTCCGCATCGGCTCGGGCAGTCTCTTTCTGATTGCCGGCCCGTGCGTGATCGAAAGCGAAGAACACGCCATTCGCATGGCCGAGATTATCAAAGGCGTTACCAAGGCGCTGGGTTTTCCGTTCATCTTCAAAGCCAGTTACGACAAAGCCAATCGCACTTCCATTCGCAGCTTTCGCGGGCCTGGACTCAAGGAAGGCCTACGCATTCTGAAGAAGGTCAAAGACGAAGTTCAGCTTCCGGTGCTGACTGATGTTCACGAAGTGGCCGACGTTGCCAAGGTCGCGGAAATCGCGGACGTGCTGCAAATCCCCGCCTTTCTGTGCCGCCAGACTGATCTGGTAGTGGCGGCGGCACTCAGCGGCCGTGCAGTCAACATCAAGAAGGGACAGTTCATTTCGCCCTGGGACATGCGGCACGCGGTGGAGAAATGCCGCGAAGCAGGTAACGCCCAGATCTTTCTGACGGAGCGCGGCAGCAGTTTCGGCTATAACAACCTCGTCGTGGACATGCGCTCGCTCTCCATCATGCGCAAGTTCGCACCGGTGGTTTTCGACGCGACGCATTCCGTGCAACTGCCTTCGGCGCAAGCAGGCGAGCAGGGCCCCACGGTCAGCGGCGGCCAACCTGAGTTCATTCCGGTGCTGGCGCGAGCGGCGGTCGCCGCCGGCGTGGACGGCGTTTTCCTGGAGGTTCACGACAATCCGAAAGAAGCGAAGTCTGACGGGGCGAATGCGCTCGAGTCTACGAAGCTGCGAGAGGTATTAAAGGAGTTGCTGGCGGTGAGACAAGCGCTGGATGTGGCGCGCGGTACCCCGTAGCTTTTCTGTGAAGGCGTGCCCGCGCCACACAGCTCCGTGGTAAATTTGAGTCTCCCCATGAAGCAAATCGCCAACTGGGCTTTGAACGTCGCCACGATGCGCGGCGCGAGCTATGCCGACGCGCGCATCGTCAGCCAGCGAAGCCGCGCGCTTACGACGAAGAACGGCAAGGTCGGGAGCGCGTCTGACGCTGAGTCCATGGGAATGAGCGTGCGTGTGCTGGCCGACGGCGCATGGGGGTTTGCCGCTTCTGAGGACCTATCGCGCTCCAGCGTCGAAGTCACCGCCGCCCGTGCTGTCGAAATTGCCCGCGCCTCGGCGCAAGTGAAGCGGCACGACGTCCGCCTAGCGCCGGAAAAGTCTGTGACCGCCGAGTGGACCACGCCCCATGCCATCGATCCCTTCTCGATCGCAGTCGAGCAAAACATTGCCCTGCTGCTGAACGTCGACTCCGAACTGCGAAGCGTTGCAGGCGTCACCCTCGCCGAAACGAACCTCAACTTCAATCGCGAGGAGCAATGGTTTGTCTCGTCGGAAGGAAGCGATATCCATCAGACCAAGTATTCCGCCGGAGCGGGCTACACGGCGTATGCCTTCGCGGGAAACGAAATCCAGAAACGTTCTTACCCTAATTCCTATGGCGGACAGTGGCAAAACAAAGGCTACGAACTGATCGACGAGCTGAAACTGATGCAGAACGCCCGCCGCATAGCGGAAGAGGCGGTTGCTCTGCATCATGCGGAGCAGTGCCCTGAAGGCAGGTTTGACATCATTCTGGATAGTTCTCAGTTGGGATTGCAGATCCACGAATCCGTCGGTCATCCCATCGAACTTGACCGCGTGCTGGGCATGGAAGCGAATTTCGCGGGCACTTCGTTCCTCACGCTCGACAAGCTGCGCACTCTTCGCTACGGCAGCGAGATGGTGAACGTGGTCGCGGACGCCCGCCAGGAGCACGGACCGGGCCTTGGCACTTTCGCCTACGATGACGAGGGCGTTCCCGCACAGTGTACGCCGATCATCACCAATGGATTGTTCACTGGCTATCTCAGCTCGCGCGAGACCGCGCACACCATCGGCGAGAATCGCTCCGGCGGAACGCTCCGCGCCGAAGGCTGGAACCGGCTGCCCATGATTCGCATGACCAACATTAGCCTGCTCCCCGGCGAGAAGCCGCTGACCCTCGAGCAACTGATCGCTTCCACTGATCACGGCATCCTGATGCAGACCAATCGCTCCTGGTCGATCGACGACCGGCGCTACAACTTTCAATTCGGCTGCGAGATCGGCTGGGAAGTCAAGCACGGTAAACGCGTACGCGCGGTTAAGAACCCTTCGTATTCCGGCATCACGACGGAGTTCTGGAATTCGCTGGACGCTATTTGCTCCCGCGATGAATGGACCCTTTGGGGCACACCGAATTGCGGCAAAGGCCAGCCGCAGCAGGTGATGGGGACAGGCCACGGCGCGGCGCCGTCGCGCTTCAGAGGGATCAAGGTCGGAAGTGCATACAAAGGAAGTTAGTTCACCACTGAACACGAGCCACGCAAGAACCAATGCTGACCAGGGATCAAGCTAGCGACATCTTTGATCGCATCAAGAAATTGTCGTCCGCCGATGAGACTGAGGTGCTTTTCTCCGGCGGGCGATTCGCGCTGACGCGTTTCGCGAACAACACCATCCATCAAAATGTAGAAGAAGAAAATCATATCGTCTCCGTTCGCACAGCCTTTGGCGGGCGCACGGCTCGTGCTACGACCAACAAGTTTGACGACGGCAGCCTTCGGCGGGTGGTTGACTCTTCGGAAGCGCTCGCCAAGGTGCAGCATCCTGATCCGGATCTATTGCCTATGCCGGATTCGCGCGAAGCTGCCGGAGGGAAGGGCGAGTCCGTCACCACCCACGCTGCGCCGACACGCCACTTCGACCAGACCGCAGCCATCACGCCCCAGCTTCGCGCTGAAGGCGTGAAAAAGATCGTCGAGGTTGCGCAGCATCACAAGCTAACCGCCGCCGGAATATTTTCCAGTTCCGAATCTGTCGAGGGCATCTTCAATTCGCGAGGCTTGAGCGACTGGCATACCCAGACTCTGGCCGAAGTTTCCATCACCATGCTGGGCGCCGATTCCTCCGGATGGCAGAAGTCCAATTCACCGGACGTGACCAACCTTGATCCGCTCATGATGGCCGGGATAGCTGCGAAGAAGGCGCTCGACTCCGCACATGCAAAGGAGATTCCAGCAGGGAAGTACACGGTGATCCTCGAGCCCTCCGCCGCGCTCGACACCGTGGGCTTCATGTTCTGGGATTATTCCGGCATGGCGATCCTTGATCAGCGATCCTTCCTCACCGGCCGCATCGGCAGCAAACTTTTCGGCGAGCACATCACCATCTGGGACGACGTCGCGCATCCTCTTCAAACCGGCTCTCCATTCGATGGAGAAGGCATGCGGCGGCTGCGGGTGCCGCTGGTCGAAAACGGAGTCGTCAAGCGCGTCGTCTATGCTCGCGCCACGGCGGAAAGAATGAAGCGCTCCGAACACAAAGATAAGGCTGGGCTCATCGCACCCACCGGCCACGGCTTTCCTCTGCCGAACGAAATGGGCGAGATGCCGCTCAACATTGTTTTTGCATCGCCGCAAAATCCGCAGACTCTGGCAGAGATGATCGCTTCCACGGAACGCGGAATATTGGTCACACGGTTCTGGTACATCCGCGAAGTGGATCCTTACGAAAAAATGGTCACGGGCATGACCCGCGACGGCACGTTCCTCGTAGAAGACGGAAAAGTCAGGCAGGGAATCCGCAATTTTCGTTTCAACGAAAGCCTCATCCACATGCTCTCGAACGTTGAAGCCATGAGCGAGCCGCTTCGGGCCTGCGGCGAAGAGTCGTTTGACATGGTCGTACCCGCCATGAAGATTCGTGGTTTCAACTTTACGGAAGTGACGAAGTTTTAGCGGCTTGGCGGTTCTCTCGTTGATGGGTGAGTTCCGTGTCGTAAATTCCCTCTAATACGCTCATCCGCAAGCAGTTAGCATCCATATGTTCCATGACTTCAGTAACTTTGCATGTCTGATTCCGGGGTGTACGCTGCCCATAAGTCCGCAGAAATCTGGATGCGCCAGCGTCGTAAGCGCACCGGAAAGAAGGCTCTTAGAACGGTGTCAGGCGAATCAGCAGAGGAGCAACAGGCGGTCGACCCGCAGGAGCAGCAGACTGCGATCAAGCACTATGCCGAAATGCAAAGTGCCCCGCGGTTTCCCTTGCATCTGCCCGTGGCGGTGAGATCGCAAAGCGGAGCTTGTACCGCCGAGACCCAAAACATCTCTGCCAACGGCGTGCTGTTCGCCATGGATCGCGACGTTCCCGTGGGTTCGCTGGTGGACTTCACCATCCTGCTTCCAGGAGACGTTGTGGGTTCACGTTGCGATGTACAGATTGACTGCCATGGCCGTGTGGTTCGCAGCTTTGAAGACCAGGGCCGTCGCGGCGTTGGCGTAGTGATTGACGAATACCATTTCGAGCGAGCATAGGTGCAGAAAAACTGATGGCCACTTCGGTTAGCATGGGAGAAAATCACGGCGTTCATGAGAACAGCGGCACGGGCCAGCTGATTCGCGTGATCCTGGCCGATACCCAGGCTATCTTCCGCGCCGGCTTGCGCAAAATCTTCGCGCTTGAAGACGATATTCGCGTGGTCGGCCAGGCCGAAACCATGCCCCAGACCCAATCTGCTGTAACCAAGTTCTCCGCGGACGTGCTGATCTTTGAGTCAGCGCTGGCGACCAATCCAGTCGAAGCGGTAGCGGAATTTCTGCGCCAGGCGCCCCAACTCAAGATTGTGGTGGTCACTCCTGCATCGGACGAGCAACTCACGCTCGATCTGTTCCGCCGCGGAGCCCATGGCATCCTGTCACGCGAAGTGGAACCGGAAATTCTGGTCGATTGCCTCCGCAAGGTTGCCGCCGGCCAACCCTGGCTCGAGAACCAGGCAATTCACTGGGTAATGGAAGCCTTCCGCGGCCACACCTTGCGACCTTCCGGCGCGCGCCCGAAAGTGCAACTGACGCCCAAGGAGACGCTGATCGTTTCCTGCGTCACCCAGGGCATGAAGAACAAAGAAATCGCGGTTCGTGTGGGCACGACTGAACAGGTCGTAAAGAACTATCTGCGCAAGGTGTATGACAAGCTAGGTGTTGCCGATCGCCTCGAACTCGCGCTCTATTGCCTGAGCCATCACGTGGTCGATGGTGTCAAACCGCCTCCGATTCCTACTGCCGCTCCTCAGACCGGTGAGGCTGTCAACTCTTCCGCCGCTAGCGCGGCGGCCGGAGCGACGACTTCGGCGCCGGCTGGTCCTTCGAATTCAGAAGTACCCGGTACAATTCCACCACACAAACCCTCCTAAGCTTGGTCCGTCCTGATCTGCTTCGATCTTTATTGTTATTTAGTCCTTACTGTGTCTCTACCTAACCTACATTTGTCCCCGCGACCACCTTGGTTTTCCCGGGCCGGGATTTGCACTACTTCTTCACTGCCCATAGAATGAAATGAGGCCGCGTTGGTGTGAGTTCCATCCGGTTCTGTACGATACGATAGCTTTCCGGAGCTATCGTCCTTCCCAGGTTTTCGCCGGAGAGATGGCCGAGTGGCTGAAGGCGCACGCTTGGAAAGCGTGTTTACTCGAAAGGGTAACGTGGGTTCGAATCCCACTCTCTCCGCCATATTTTTACCCGCATAAACACTGGTGATTACCAAAGATTCGTTGACGGCGTGTTAGATCACGGGTTAGCCTCGATGAATGGGTATAACCCCGAGATCAGTCGTCACAGTCTTCGTCAGGCACCGGGAAAGCTGTCCCCACCAGAGCCGGGGCGAGTTCTACCGGGGTTGCCAGTGCTCCAAGTTCCTTCGATATTCCCGGAACGGACGACAGCACCGCCAAGCCGCCAAGACCCGGACGTGGGCGGTTGCGGAGGATAAGGCCGTTGAACTCCAAGAACAACTAGACCGGGGCGACACGCCGAAACCCCTCATCGTCAAAGGCCCGCAGCCGACCATCGCAGACTGCATCGACACATTCATCAGTGCCAAAGAGAGCGAAGGTATCTCACCCCGGCGAGTAAAGAAGCTCCGGCTTCAACTCGACCAGTTCGACCAGTTCATGTCAGCTCGGTCGAAGCTGTTTCCGTCCCTCATTACGGCGTCCGACGTAATCGAATTTCGGACGGGCTGGGACAAGGTATGGGGGACAACCACTCGCCAGAAGGCCCAGCAGAACATTCGTAGTTTCCTGCGGACATGCTGTCGTGAAAACCTCAACGACCTGCTTGCCGCACTGAAGACGATCCGGCTATCGAAGCAAGACAAAGAACGACTCGAACCGAAGCCATTCACTGAGAAGGAAATCAAGGTTCTCTTCGCCCAGATTCCGAAAACATTCCCGGCGGAGAGAGTCGCCATTGCAACGTTGCTCGTGAAGTTCATGATTGCGACCGGCGTTGCGATCCGTGACACGGTGCAACTCAAACGAAAGAGCATTCAAGATGGCTGGCTCCGAATCAACAGGCAGAAGACAGGACGCCCGGTTCGGCAGCATCTCGACCCGGCCCTCTGTCGAGAACTACTTGCTGGCGAGGGTGAGTACATTTTCTGGGATGGCAAATATCAGGTGACTTCAGAAGTGACGACGTGGCAGGACGATCTGCGGCTCTTGATGCAGAACGCTGGATTGTGGATTGAGGGGAATGTTTCGCATCGGTTCCGAGATACGGCTGTCGATTTCTGGCTCGGCGAGGGTTGCAGCTTGACCGAGGTCGCTGCGATGCTTGGCGACACGGTCGCTGTCTGCGAACGTCACTATGCGAATCTGGCTTCGGCTCGTATGGAAGAAAGATTAGCTCGTATGCCTAAACGGTCATGGGCGGAAGGGGCACATCCATGAGCGAACTGCTGACAGTCTCAGAAGTGGCAGCGATTCTCGGCGTCGGCGAAGACACTGTGACTCGCCGATTCGCCAAGGTCAAAGGGGTGATCGACCTCGGAAGTCCTGAGACTCCGAAGCGTCGGCGGTATCGTGTTCTGCGAATCCCACAGACTGTGGTTGAGAAGTTCTTGATTGCACGGGGCGGGCCTGTCGAAATCAAGGCACCGAGTAGACCTCAAAAGGTGTCAAAACAGAAAGTGGTGAAGACTCCGCCGAGCGAGGACGAGCTTGTTCGTCAACTCGCGGGCATTACAAAACAGCGTGGACCCGAAGCTCAGAAGACGCTCGACAAGATTGCAGAGAGAGCACGGCTGCTGAAGTTCGTGCCAGAGGACAGGTGGGGAGAAGTTGTCTGGATAGGCCCTGAGGACGATTACGGAATTTAGGTCTCGCCGTTTTTGGCCGGAGATTTTCGTTGATTATTCAAGCGCGTTCTTTCTCACCGTGCTCAGGTGATTCCTCTTAACAGTTCAATGGGCTTGATACCGAGGACGTTTGCAAACGACACTATGGCGTCCAAACTGACCGAATAACGCCCGTTCTCCACCAGACTGACATAAGAGCGGCTGTAGCCCGTTTTTGCGGCAAACTCCTCCTGAGATAGCCCACGCTTCAGACGAAGCGACTTGAGACGATTTCCGAACAGACTGCGGGCTGTCTGGTGCAAGATGCCGTAAATATTTCAGGATGGACATCGAACTGTCTGTTCAGTATACTCATCAGCGTCTCGGAGGCGGCGTTTGAGAGGGGGATACAAGCAGCCTGTGCGGTCAGGCTGTGCCGAACGCCGTCTCCTTCCCCCGGAATAGAAGGGAAGGCTATGCTCCATCTCTGCCCTCAGTGCAACCGTCACTATGATTGCCAGCCGGAGTTTCACGAACTCTTAGCTGGTCTTTTGGCTGAAAAGCCCGACCGCATCCTGCACGCTCTGCAATGTGGCACGCCATTTGAATGGCGTTGTCCCGAATGTGCCAAGAGAGCGGCGATGCTTTTAGGCGAGAAGAATCTCGCGGTCATTTCGTTCATCTACACACAACCTGCCGCATGACTCACGTCTCATGACTCTCGTCCCTTGCATCGTGCCGCGTGGCGGGGATCACTGCGACTTCTGTTGCACGTCCCCGGTCGTGACGCTCTACGCCTGCACTAATTTCTTGATCGCTGGCAGATTTGTGTACCCCTCGGGACGTGCGGTCGGCTCGTGGGCAACTTGCAGGGCGTGTGCTGATCTTGTGGACGCTGGGAAGTGGAATGACTTGACGAATCGGGCATTCAAGAAACTTGTGAAACGACATCACGCATCCGCTGACGCAATGGTCGGAGTCAGGGAACAGCTTGCAGAGGTTCACCATGCCTTTGCCAAGCACATGTTCAAGAAGTGCTGAACAAAATAAAAACGGGGCACCCGCCGGAGTAGGGAGGGTGCCCACTTAGGCCGCCGATGTTTCCGAAAATATGAGTGCAGGTCTTTTGATACGATTCAGGGTGATGTCAGAGCCAAACATCTACAAGACATTCAAAAGCACCACACCCGACGTTTGGGTCTGCACGATTTGCCAATTGAAAATCCAGATAAACCCGTACCGATATAACAAGCTAAATTCTGGACAAAGGCGAAGGGTGTTAGAGACTCAAGCTGAAAGGCATATAGCCGAGCAGCATCCTAAGAGTTAACGGCTTGAAAGCAGACAGAGACAACGTGCTTCCCGTTTGTGGTGAAATCGGGCGTATCGTGAAAAGAGATAGCCAAGACTTCGATGTTTTCCGCGCTTTCGTATTTAAGTCCATTCAAAAAAGCGACCTGTTCAGCGTAGGTATCAAATTCAACATCCTTCGATAAAATCATTTCGGTTTCGCCGGTTGCATTCATTGCAGCCATTTTGCAACTCCTTTCAGAATGAGCGAACGATGGAACTTGCTGACGGCTCGTGTCGATTAGGCCCACCAAAGGGCGTCAACCGGGAGGAGTTGAGCCGCCAGCGGTCTTTCTAGGAATGTATTCCGTACCCTATGCCACTTGAAGGGCAGCTTTCCGTTCGCGGTAGGCCCTTTGCTGATCGGCCCGACTAGCGTACTTCCGGCGTCGGCTACGACCATCGGGCTTAGGAACCGCCAAGAGTATCGTCACAGGTGTTGAGCGGTCAAGCGAGATGGTCCGAGCACCGTACCGCCGAGCCTCATGCAACGTATCCTCTAACACTATTCCTGATGGACTTGGCCGGGTACCATGGGACCGGTACGTCCCCAAAATTAGAGCTTGAGAATGTGACAAGGAGTTGCAAAGGCGGCCAAAAAGCTCCAGGGAAGATTCGTCAGCCCATTGCAAATCTTCTACGGAGAGAATAAGCGGGACTGCCTCCGAGAGTCTCTGCAGTAGCTGATTAAGTTCACGGGTAATCTCAAGATCGTCCGCAGGCACCACGGCGACTGGCGCACGCTTGCGATCCCAGCCAAGCCGCTCGCAGAGTCTGTGAAATCGATCGGCTCCGAGAGCAACATCGGGTCTACACAGGGAAGCGAGCTGGGGAAAGTCAAGAAGTTCGGAAAGTACAAGTTCACCAACCGTAAGGGCGTTTTGTTGCGGTTGGAGAAGCTTACGTGGGCACAGCAGCAGTTGCTCGATTAGCTCGCGGAGAAGGGTATGCGCATCATGCCGAACACCTTTCTTGCACGTGCCCGTCGCAATGCCAACGGGCTCCAAAGAATGCGCGGCCTCCAGGAGAAAACGCCCCAGAAGCCCTGACTTTCCCGATCCTGCTTCACCGGTGATGAGAAGAATGCTGGATTTGCCGTCAGCGAGCATCTGCAGGTCTTCTCTCATGAGACTGAGTTCTCTAAAACGGCCAACAAAAATATCTCGGTAGGTGGACTGTCTGGGGAGGCTTGCCCTTGCCAGTCGCGGTTTCAAGACTTTCGGTGGCGCAATCGGCTTCTCTACGAACTGGAAGGCTGGATCTCCGTAGTGAACGTATGAGGCCCAAATTGGCGCACCCGGCTTCCCAAATGCCACCCTCCGCGCAATACCGAGCGCTTCGCCGACGCTGGATCCGGATGCTATGCATCGATAGAAATCACGTGCAAATTCCGCTGCGGGATAATGATCTCTATCATGCTCGTCTTTGTAGTGATCTTGGACCTTCGTGATGGTCCCGATGTAGTGAGGAACGCCTTGGCGAAGGAATGAGCGATATAGGAAGCGTACATACGCTTCGGAATCCGCCACCGCAGGGTGTGGTGCAGAATGGCATGAGTTTGCAAATATCAAGAGCGGGAAAACAATGTTTCTGCTGGCATGTTTCTCAATCTCCTTGCATGTGAGCACGGACCCGTCGCGCATACTCCACCCGGATTGCTGAGCGTCACCTGCGACGAACTTGCCGTGGCCGATGTAATGGCAGATATCGTAATCTTGCTCGAGCTCGTCCATCACTTCCTCCCGTGTTTTTGCTCGCGGGAACCACACGCGCTTTTGGAATAATTGATCAAGCTGTCGTTCGACTTCCTCTCGCTCCTTGTCTGCTGCCAAATCAGTAATATCTCCGTACAAAAGAAGTGCTCCCCTTCCAGACCGGACGTCTAGTCGGCGCGACTCCGCCGTTTTGAACGCGATCCCGGTTTTCTCTAGGAGACGGCCCACTTTAAAGGATTGGCACAGGAAATGTTTCTTCCTGTCGCAGAGAAGCTCCCAGGGTATCACTGCAAGCTCGGCTGGCAAGTGGAGAACGAGATCGGCGAATTCTTCCTCTCCTTGCAAAATTCCAGACAACTCATCGGGAATCAGTAGTCCATATAACTTGCCACCTAGCCTCTGTAGCTCTGTCAGACTCGGCCTGCGGTGATCGGCAAGGCCTCTCAAGCGCTCCAGCTCGTGCAAGAGTTCACCGGATAGTTTCTCCACCTCCGACATCTCAATCTCGAGTGGTGGAATTGGGTCGCTGGCTGAACTAATTTTTCCGTCACGCCGATGGTATCTGTATTTGATCCCAGATTCTCCAAGGTCGATAAATAGGATATGCTGTCGGTCGCATTGGGCTACTTGCCAGTTTGCCGCGGGTGCCGCAGCAGAGAACGCCGGAGATTCTCCGGGCATCGGGATCCGACTCGGTCCTTCAGGGGTCGGCATCGCAATCCCTGATCCGGAGCCAGGTCTGATAGATGTCTTATCGACAAGACACCCTGATCGACATTCGTAGGCTCGTTATAGGCCGGAGTTCGCATTCGTCCAATCTTCATCCGGTACGTTCATGAACACCTCAACAATCCCCGGATCGAACTGACGGCCGGACCAGTGTTGGATCTCCGTGCGCGCGGCCACGAATGCGCGCTCCCCGCGGTGGGGGCGATCGTGGACAAGCATTTCAAACGCCTCCGCCACCGCGACAATACGCGCCCCCAATGGAATGGCCTCGCCTTTCAAACCCCGGGGATAGCCGGTTCCGTCGAACCGCTCGCGGTGGGATCGCACGATCTCCGCCGCGTCCAGGAGAGACGCCTCTTTGCGAAGGATCTCATACCCGCGCTCGCAGTACCCGCGCATGATGAGCCTCTCTTCCGTGGTCAAGGCCGCGGGCTTTCGCAGGATCGCCTCCGGAATCTCTAGTTTGCCGATTTCATGGAGCAGCGCGGCGCAGGCAATAACCCGAGCTTCTTCTTCATCCAGTTTCAGTGCTTGCGCCAGGACCGTCGCAAACGCAGCAACCTGGGTGCAGTGAGTCCACGTTCCAGGGTCCTTCTCTTCGAGTGCTTCACCCCATCCCTCAATCATGGTCTTCAATCATGCCTTCTTCCCCGGCAACATCTTCCCCAGTATCGCCCTAATTGTTTCCGGCCGATGCTCCCCGGCAGAACCTTCCAGCGTATACGACCGCTCAAATCCATTCGGCCCGACAATCTTCATCTCCCATCCATCATTCGCCTGGGAGCCCACAATCGACACCCGCCAGTCCCCCGGCCGATCCGTGAGCACATGCTCGATCAGGGCAGCAACTTCTCGTTGCAACGCCGGATCTCCCGTGTGCTGCATCTCCACTGAAACCGCCATACCGCCAAAGATATCAGCGCGAATCCACGCCCCGCAAACCACACACTACCCGGTGCGAGAATTCCACCGCAGAGTCACCGCAGCGGAGTATGATCGGCCCCTATGGCAATGCCGGTCGCCCTCAAGCGCAAACGCGGCAACCCCAATTGGGGGCGTCCCATGCCGCCCGTTCCCGCTCTCGCCACTGAATTCGAACTACGGGCCGAGCAACTGCAACTCACGCCAGAGCTGTATACCTCGTCGCATGCGCTGCGCGCCTGGTGCGAGCGCAACAAGAATCGTGTTTACGTTCCAGAATGGCTGCTTAAAGCATGGGATATACATGTAGACCCCAGCTTCAGCGACGCCGCCTGACCCCGCAGACGCTAGAATTTATTCCCATCTACGCAGATCCGCGAAGGTGAAACGCCATGATCCTTCGACATCGGGGAAGAGCACTCGATTCGAACGCTCATGGATTGGGAAATAGTAACGACCGCAACAGACTTCCCAGAAGCCGACTTCTGGACATTCTTCGGGAAGGCGGACTCGCCGATCGGCTGTTGCTCAGGATTACTTACCACATGGCGATGTTACATAAATTAGCCGGGTGCGGACGGTCCGGGTTATAAAAGACCATGGCGTTAGCCGGAGCGACTTCTTCGACAAGAAAGACTGTTCCAGACGAGGGACTTTGCTGGAGGAAGGCTAAGAGTGCTACGTAAGCATAGATTTCGAAAGCAGAAAGTGGAGCGGCGATGAGAATGGAATTGCTACGATTCAACGGCGCTGTCGAGCGGGATCCCGCCATCGATGCGTGGATGAAAGAGCATGCAGGTGAATTGGGAACCATCGCGCTTCAATGGTATGAGGTGATGCGAAAATGCGGAGACGAAGTCCGAGAGCTTTTGCATGACGGCTGCCCAGTTGCATGTTTGGGAGATGCGCCCTTCGGCTATGTCAATGTGTTCACTTCGCACGTGAACGTGGGGCTCTTTCACGGCGCAGCCCTGCCGGATCCGGCCCGCCTGTTGCAAGGCACCGGCAAGTTCATGCGCCATGTGAGGCTGAGACCGGGAACGCCCACAAACACCGCAGCGCTAAGCAGGCTCATCGATACGGCGTACTCGGATATAAAGGCGCGCGTCGAAAACGGCTAGCTCAGAGAAACACCTTTGAGAGGCCGTCGCGGATGTGCCATCATCGGCCACGTCCAATTGGGGAGTTTCTCGAGGTCTGCAAGAGGTTGCACCAAGATCGCTGGTGGGATCTCGTCGCGCCTCAGCGATCGGCGCAAGTCACCTCGTTGGGACAATAAACGTTGCATATGGTCAAAGCGATTGTTAGGATGAAGATGGGGGAAACTGCCGAACTGGGGAACATACCGTTCATTCCAGATGCCGGCCGTGCACAAACCTACGCCCTGTGGGCCGGCATAGCGGGCGTTGCGTTCTTCGCGGTTTACCCCACATTGAACTGGTACACGGCCTTGCGCCCCAATCGTCTCCACCTCTTTGTGTCGCCCGAACTCCGCATACCCTTCGTGCCGCAGTTCATCTGGGCATACCTGTCGATGTACGTTTTGTTCGTAATGCCACTGTTTCTCCTCCCGGCTGCGCGGATGCCAGCTTTAGGCAAACAATTGCTTGCCGGCACGCTAGTAAGCGGCCTCCTGTTTCTGTTGCTGCCGGCAGACCTTGGTTTCATGCGCGTGGTTCCGGGAGATCCTGTCTACGCCAACATTTATGCGACGATCTTCGGCATCGATCGACCTCACAATCTCGTCCCTTCATTGCACGTGATCTGGTCCTCCGCAATCATTCTCGCCTGCGCCGACATTGCTCGACCACCGGTTCGCATTTTCTTCTATGTCTGGTTGGCAATCGTCGTAATTTCCACGGTTCTCGTTCACCAACACCACATCTTGGACGTGGCGGCTGCGACGCCACTCGTCTTTATCCTCCGACTTCTCTACCGGGTGCCCCATGAGTAAATACCTCTTGTTCATATTGCTGCTAATCGCTTGCCCGGCCTACTCTGCGGAGGAGCCGGATCATGCGATTCACGAGGAATTGAGAGCCGTTCTCTCCACAATGCAGACGGCCATCAACGACGCCAAATTCGACGACATGCTACCGGTCATCAGCGAAAACATCCGCGCTACCACCATCAATCAAGAGGTAATGTCCAATCGCAGCGAAGTTTCGACGTACTTCTATCGCTGGTTCGGGCCTGGTGGCTACCTAAAGAAACTCCACATGACCCTGCGTCCTGACGCGCTCACTGAGCTTTCTGCCGACAAAACTTGGGGTTTGGTGCGTGGTTCCGGAGTAGAGACGTACACTCTCTCTGACGGCAGAGTTTTCGATATGCAGACCCGTTGGACCGCCGTCATGCAGAAGGATCCGGACGGCAAATGGCGGCTCCTAAGCATTCACATCGGAACAAACTTTCTGGACAACCCTGTTCTCACTGCGGCAAAGAACGCGGCCATCAGGGTTGGCCTTCTCAGCGCTGGAGGTGGCCTCCTGCTCGGTGCCCTATTAGGTTATTTCGTCAGGCGGCGCAGCAAACAATGACCGGCCCGCCGGAGCGCCCATCGGCGGTGCCGGCTGTACCCCGTTCCTCCAAAGGCTCCAATACACCTGCCAAAAGGTGGGCTGTCCCTCCCGCGTGGCAAGGCCCGGCAACTCCGTCCAGGGCGCGGTGGGATGACTATGGTGTGCGAGGTGGTAGTGGTAGTTCAGCGCCAGCCACCTGGAAAGTCGCGACACTCTAAGGTCCCAGGCGCCTTTAACTACGTCACGAGGACTCCATGCGTGGTCCACGTATTGCAGGGCCGACCAATGCAGTGCAAATAGCCAGTGCGCTAACAACCACCCCTGCCAGCTCAAATCGAGCGCCCACCACGTCACGGCCTGGTACGCAAAGGCCAGTGCGATTTCCAGCCGTACTCGTGCCGGCGGCAATTCAACCAGGTCGCGCACGTACTCTCCGAATCCCATTCCCGGGGCAATTCTCTCGACAAATATCTTTGACCGGTAGAACGGCGTCACGAGCAGGTACAGGGCATTCGAGATGGGAATGCAGAACCAGTAGAGACCGAAAAGATTGCCACCATACAACCACAGATTACGCACCCATTTGGATTCGCCGGGCAGGTAGTAGTCGTAGAGCTCACGGTCGGTCCGATTCCGCGCGTGATGCCCGAGGTGAGCCGTCCGTTGAAGTGAAAAAGACGTTGGAAACATCCATCCGGCGATGACGCCCAGCCAATAGTTCTTGCGCGGTGTCGCGGCCCCCACGCCGTGAACGGCCTCATGCATGAGGGAGAAGGGCATGTTGTTCAGAAATGCGAAGGCCACCGCCGCTGCCAGGGCTACCCACCAGGGCGAATGAGACACCGTCCACAGACAGGCCGACGTTGCCGCCGCCGACAGCGCTAGGAGGGCCCAGTTCAGACGCTCGGGCATGGTTTCTCGACCGGACGGGTGCCTGTATGTCCGTGAAGGCGCCGGGACTGCATCATGAATCCGGCCACCGGTATCGTGAGCGATAACAGCAGAGTGATCGTCCATGACACAGCAAAGAGCGATGTTGTGAGCGACCCTCTGGCACTTAGCCATTCCATCACACCTATTCCAGCGCCATACACGGCGCCAAAGCCGCCAAAGAACCACGGCGCATAGTCCAAAGCGACTGCGGCGTGCCCCTGGTCGTCGGCCCAAGGCTGGTTGTAGACACGCAGGATTCCCGTCTGGAGTGCCTTGATGTCGTACAGCAGATTCCAGAAGGCCAGCACCGAGCACAGCACGAATGCCGTGCGCAGCGCATCCCACAGGCTGTGCCCCGGCACGTGGACGGCCCAGGCCAGCATTGCCGTAGCCGATCCGAACACAAATCCATGATGCGGACGGAAGCGACCCAACCTGAGTCGCGTATTGAACTCCCACACCTTCAACACATTCGTGCCGATCCCCGGGACGATATATGCCCAGAGCACGGGAATCAGCCAGGCGGCGGCGACCAGCCGCAGGCCACCCCCATACTCCCGGCGCCAGAGCAAGAATGAAACCGGACCCAGGACTGCGGGCGCGAGATATTGATAGATCGTCAGGGCCTTCTTCATTGCAGTCCGAATCGCATGCCGTGCTTTTTATAGACTTCCTTGCGGAAGATCAGCGTGTAGTACCAATAGGCGCCGATCCGCGCGAATGAGCGCAAATGCGTTTTCACGTCTCCAAACCGGACCATCAAGGCACCGAGCTTGTTGTATCGCACGCGCGCATTGTGACAGGCGCGCGTCAGTTCATCGGCCGTCATCCGCTGCGGTACGAACGCCGCGTCGTTGAAGCGGTACTCGGGATGGAGCCACCATCTGCCACCGTAGAGATGCCGGCCCTCCTTCTCCAGTCTATGGTACAGGGGCGTGTTCGGGTACGGCATCAAAATATTGTAGGCGGCAAAAATGAATTTGCTCTCCAGGGCGAAATCCGCTGTCGCCGCAATGGATTCCTTGGTGTCGTGGTCGTACCCAAGGGTAAAGGCCGCCCAAGTCTGCATGCCGTGATCGCGCAGAATTCGCACCTCTTCCTTGTAATGGGAGAAGCACGGGATGTTAGGGGACTTCTTTGTTTCAAGAAGGCTGTCCCGAGTGATGGATTCAAATCCCGTGACATTGCCCCAGTTGCCCGAGCGCTCAAGCAGCTTCATTAGCTTGGCGTTTCGGGTCACATCCAGGCTGGCTTGGCTTACCCAGGAGATCTTCAGGGGCGTGACCGCATGACAAAACTCGGCCAGGGCCTTGTGATCGCTGGCGATATTGTCGTCAATAAAGAAGATGAATTTTCGGGGCTGCGCCCCGATTTCGCGCACCACGTCATCGAGTACGCGGACGTAGTGCCTGCGATCGAAATATTGCGTCACGGCGCAAAACTGGCAGGCAAAGCGGCAGCCGCGCACGTATTGCATCAACGTGATGGGCAGATAACCTTTGCCACGAAAGAGGTCACGCCTGGGGAGAACCCGGTTAATCTGACCCACACCCGGTGGACCCTGGTACCTGGACTTCATGCGTCGGTGGCGAGCATCCTCGACCACTTCGGCCCATTTGGTTTCCGCGTCGCCAATAAAGATGCTGTCGGCGTGCAGCATGGCTTCCTCCGGCAGCAACGAGACGTGCATGCCCCCGAGAATGACCTGTACGTCGCGGGCGCGATACTCGGCGGCAATTTCGTAGCCGCGTCGCGCGGTGTAGGTTTCGATCGTGATCGCTACGAGATCCGTCGGCTCGTCATAGGGGATGGCTTCCATCCGGTCATCGAAAAGGACACATTCCACGTCCGGCGGGGTCATGCCCGCCAGCACCGCGAGCATCAGCGGCTCCATGCGTCCTTCGTCCACGTATAGGCCGTGCTCCATTCTCCCGATGTTCGGCTTAATGAAAGTAATCTTCACATATCACGTTCCCAGCAGGCGATTCTGCTTCTTGAAGATCTCGCGGCGAGAGATGACGTTGGCGGCCGCAGTCATCCCCAGGTGGAAGGGCGAAAAGGGGACGCCTGTGCCAAATATGCGGGTTCCTATTGAGCGCCAGCTGTAAAACCGCTTTCGTGTCTCATAGACCCCTTCGGTCAATTCATCGGCGCGCATGCCACGCGGAGTAAAGATCGCATGACCATAGCGGTAGTCGGGATCGAGCCACCAGGTGGGCGACAGGAGACGCCCTTCAGTCAGCAATCGATCGTAGAGCGCCGAGCCGGGCGTGGGTGTTAACGGATTAAAGTTGGCAATTTCCAGACGCGCCTCGAGGGCGAACTCGAGTGTGCGGTGGAACGTATCCGGCGTATCGGCGTCGTACCCGAAAACGAATGTGCCGTAAATGCCAATACCGCGCCGATGGAGGGCGTTGACGACGCTTGTGTAGGATCCACTCACCGTGTTCCAGCGCTTACGCATTTGCCGGAGACTGGCCGGATCCAGGGACTCGAAACCGATCAGCACAAACCGGCAACCCGCCCTGGCCATACGATCAAGCAGGTGCTCGTCGCGCGCGACATCGATACTGATTTGACACGACCAACGCCGATCGAGCGGCTCCAGCGCATCGAGCAGGGCGTGAAGATCCGCGACTCTGCCAAATAGGTTGTCATCCACAAAGAACAGCAGTCGGCTCTTGGGCAAGCTTTCAATCTCGGCGACCAAACCATCAACCGGCCGGACGCGCAGATCCGTACCGTAGAAGGCATGTATCGAACAGAAATCGCAGGCAAAACGGCAGCCGCGGCCATATTGCACGAGTTCGACCGCCGCATAGCGCTTCCCGCGGTAGATCGAGCGCTCCAGTCGATAATCGGTGAGCGCCGTCTTATTGCCGCCCGTATAGCGCCTCTGCAATCGTCCGACGCTAAAATCGGCAAGCAATTTCTCCCAGGCCCCTTCCGCATCGCCAACGACGACAGCGTCGGCATGTTGGAGCGCCTCGTCGGGCAAGAAAGTGGGGTGATAGCCGCCCATGACAACGGGGACACCGCGGGCGCGGTAAGAGTCGGCCACGGCGTACGCTCGCCGCGCCGTGTAGGTCTCAACGCTCAGCGCCGCCAGATCCGGTCGGTCGTCTGACGGCAGTGGCTCGGCCTTTTCGTCGTAGAAGACGACGTCCCAGCCAGGTGCACGCGCCGCGAGAATACCCATGGCCAGCGGGGGCATCGCGTCGGACGAGCGATAGTCCCCCAGGTTCGGGCGCAGTAGTGTGAGTTTCACAGCAACGAGACCTCGGGTTGTACAGGGCGATTCACCGCCGGAACCGCGTCTTCGAATGTCACGCCGTACACACGCGCCGGATAGCGGACCGGCCTAAAAGCGCGGAGGCAGTCGTTCAGGGGATTCCGTGCGTGCAGGCCTAGACTCGCGATTGGGGTCCGGCAGTATGACAACAAGTCGCCGACTACTTGCCCGGCGTCTTCCTGCAGCTCATCGGAGAGGGCCAGGAAGGCCACAAATGTGTGATTCAGGGCTTCGCCCGTCGGCGGCAGCGGCACCCTGCGAAACAGCCTCGCGTAGAAGTTATACATCGGCAGCAGCCGACCGATCGGCTCGCGGTACCTGACCGCGACGATCTGCTTAAAGGAACGCTGGTTCCAAAGGGCGGCCACACCCTGAAGCCGCCCGGCGCGCTCGATCACATAAAAGCTTTCTATCCCCACTCCACGCACCAAAGTTCTGTCTAGCACGGGGGTCAGCGCAAAACGCGGCGCCTGGACGTTGTAGAAGGCCACAAGCCCATCCAAGTCCCTCTCGCTGGCCGGGCGCCACAGCGCGCGCCGCCGGCTTCTCGCGGTGGGTAACGCGAGGGTCACGTAATCACCCAGAAATTCATATTTCGGAAGTCCGGGCACCCCTGCCTCCAAAAGTCGTCTCGCCGGAACATTCTCACTACCGATGACGGTGAACCACCATGCCACAGCGCTGTTCTGAGGAACCAACGTACGAACTGAGGCAAACCCCGCTCGAAGGTGTCGGATTCGATGCCTATCCGTAGTCGCGACACGCAGGCCGCCGAGGTACCGGATCTGCTCCGGATGTCCGTCGACGAACAGCATCCTTGCGGCCACCGTGTACATGCCGACCGACCTACCGTTCTCCTCTGCTATGACGGCCCACTCCCCTTCCTCGAACATCCTTCCGGCAAAAAACGACGGCTCGCGCACCATCGCCATCTCGACCCAGCCGGGCATTCCATTCGTGCGCAACAGCGCTCGTAACACAGCGTCGTCGGCGTCCGTAGCAAGTCGCAGCGTCGTCATTGCGCTTCCAACAGCTGCCCGTGCCAGGTCTCATCGCCGAGCGGGTAGCCATCACGCTTCGTGATCTCGTTGCGGTGCATGGCATTGACGAGAAAGAAATTTCGAAATACATAGCCGTCGCGCCAATGATGCGTACTCCGGCGCGCAATGTTCCACCAGGAATAAAACCGTCTGCGAGCGCCAACGCACCCGTCGGTCACTTGCTCGGGCGTCAGACCGGAGGGCTGAAAGGGCAATGAGTTGTAACGATAGTCCGGGTCCAGCCACCAGGCCTCGAATCGGAGGCGACACTCTTGCTCAAGTCGCTTGTATAGAGGCGTACCCGGAAACGGTGTGAGGTGATTGAACGCGGCAATATACATACCCTCTGTCGTCGCGAAATCCACTGCCTGATCGAAGGACGCCTCAGTATCATGATCGTAGCCGAATATAAAAGTCCCATAAACAAATATGCCGTGGCGCCGGAGATTTGCCAGCGCCTTTGAATACCCACCTTGCATCGTATTGAAACGCTTCTTCATCAGCCGCAGATTGTCTTCATTGAGGCTCTCGAATCCGATGAGCACGCCACGGCAGCCGGCGCGGCGCAAAGCCGCAAGGAAGTCCTCATCGTGGGCCGCGTTAATGCTCATCTGCGTCACCCAGCGAATGTCCAGCCGCTCCAGCTCCCCAAGCAGAGGTTTCCCGGTCTTTAGGTCACCGGCAAAATTGTCGTCCACGAAAAAGAACACTCGCTTGCTGGCCTTGAGCTCCGACAGTTCCGCAATGACATCCGCCACCGGTCGAGCTCGATAAGTGCGGGAGAAGACGGTCTGAATGGCGCAGAACTCGCACGGGAACCGGCAGCCCCGCCCCGTTTCAATTAGCCCAATAGGCAGGTATCGCTTGCCCCGAAAAAGGCGACGACTGATCCGGATGTCGGCTAGCGGTCGCTGTTCGCCATGATAGCGACGCTTTAGGGTGCCGTGGCGCAGGTCATCCACCACCTCACCCCAAACGCTCTCGGCCTCTCCGGTGACAATGGCCTCAGCATGGCGCGAAACCTCTCCCGGTACTAACGTGGCGTGAAACCCGCCCATGACGACCGGGATACCGCGCCGACGATATTCGCTGGCGATCTGATAAGCGCGTGCCGCGGTATAGGTCTCAATCGGAATGGCCACCGCGTCCGTCGGAGCGTCGAATGGAATGGCCTCCATTCGATCGTCGTAGAAACTTACTTCAACATCTGGCGGGCTGAGTCCTGCCAGCACCGCAATCGGCAGCGGCTCCATCTGCCATGTTCGGATGTAGCTCTCGTCGGCCCGGTGCCCTATCGCCGGGTGGATGAGCGTCAGTCTCATACCGCGCTTCCCTCCGCTTTTACATGCCGTTCGGTAAACGTGGGTGGCGAGTAAAGGTGCCAGTCACATGTATAAAATCGGTGCAAATTATGCGCGTAAAAGCGGTAGCCGAGATTTGCCGCGAGCGCCAAGGGTTCCCAAGCTCGCGCACGCCACAACCGGCGCGCGATGGCACCGTAGCGATAAACGTCCTTCCACGCCTGCTCGTGGCCTGCGGCCAACTGTTGTGGCGTCATGTGGCGCGGCTGAAACACCACATGCTGGCCGTCATACAGTTCCCAATCCCGCGTCAGAATGCGTCCTTCGTCGGCAAGTCGCTGATGCAGCGGCGTTCCCGGAAAGGGTGTCAGCACCGCAAAACGGGGCAGATCGATGCCCGTGTCAATCGCGAACTCCGCCGTGGCGTTGAAGACATCCTGAGTGTCGTGATCGAGTCCGAATACAAAGCAACCCTGTATCGCGATCCCCAATTCGTGCAAATCGCCGATCAATCGCGCGTAGTTGACCGATCCGTTGAATTTCTTGCCAGCGTCCTGCAGGCTGCCTTTTGTAATCGTCTCAAGCCCGAGTAGCAGGCCACGGCAACCGGAACGACGCATGAGTTGCATCAGCTCTGGGTCATGCGCAATGAGCACCGTCGACAGCCCAAACCAGCGTACCCTCAGCGGTACAAGTGCTGAGAAAAGCTCCATTGCGTATTTGCGATCAGAGACGAGATTCAGATCAACAAAGAGGATGCGTTTGTCACCGTTTCGGCGGATGTCCTCCACCACCCACGAGACAGGCTTCTGAAGCTGCTTACGCCCCCACGCCGAGGGGGCGACGCAAAACTCACAATCATGTCCACACGAACGGGTGGCTTCAAACACCGCTTGTGTCAGAAACTGGCCGCGACTAAAAAGGTCGCGCCGCGCGAACGGCATGTCAGGTCTGTCGAGAGAAAAGTCCGGTGCCTGCCGATATTCAGCGCGGAGCGTGCCGTTTGCAAAATCGCGCAGAAGCTGCGGCCATGTATCCTCCGCGTAACCCACAACGATGGCATCGGCATGGTTTCTCGCTTCGTCTGGCACCAGTGTAACGTGCGGACCTCCCAGAACGACGGTAATGCCATGTGAACGACATTGGTCGGAGAGTTCATAGGCTCGCTTGGCTGTACCGGTGATTACGGTCATGCCGACGATATCCGCATCGGGAATCTCTGGCAGGTCTTGTATACCTTCATCGAACAGCTCAATCTCAACGTTGAGTTCCGGCGGCACCAGCGCGGCCAGTGTCGTCAATGTTAGTGGCTGATATCGTAGTGACTTCCTGAAGATGCCGCGACGATAGCGGTACAACGGCCCCTTCGGCGAAAGCAGCACAATCTTCATAGCGCAACTCCGAAGGTTTCTAGCCAAGTACGCTCGTTACGCAAAGCAACAGGCTTGATATCGCCGAGTCGTACGCCTAGCTTCATCTGGATGTCTACGTAGCGATCGAAGAGTTTCGCCACCTCAACGAGGCGCAAAGGCTGCAGCTGTCCCATGCGACGGGCGAACGCATATTGAGGATTCCTGCACAATTCCTTCTCGACGCTTTCCGCATCCACGCCGGCAGCACAGCCTGTTGCGAGCGCGTACCCGTTACCACGCAGGGTCGGCACGAGCATTCGAAAGCCTGGTACGGCAGAAAGGCATTCGGCAACGAATGGCTCCGTCAGTTTTTCACCCACGAGATCGGATGTAAGCGCACCGCGACCGAGAAACTCTAGGATTGGGCGCCCTTCTGCGGTATGGCCATCGCACCGCACCAGGTCACCTGTCCGATAGCGGTACAAACCACTCGCTGTCGTGGCGACCACTCCATAAACGCCTCCGTGTTCGAGCTCGTGATGCAGCGAAAGATGATGCTCCTGTTCAAACTCGAAGAATCCGTAAGGCGTCAGCACGGATCGCCCTTCGGCGTCCGGTACCGTCACGACACACTCCGTCGACATCAGACCCTTGGGCTGTAGGCACGCCTGGGGAAGGCGCGCGGCCACTTCAGCGGCGAATGGATGCGATTCCGCGGACGCCCAGCAGCTGACCAGCTTGAGCCTTGGCCAAAGCAATGTGGGGTCCGGGAGCTCGTCAAGTAGCCGCAACAGAAAGGTAGGGCTCCAGCAGGAAATCAGCTCAAGATCCGAAGCTAAGGCGAGATAACTCAACGTTTCTGCTCGCCAACGAAGCACATCCTTGATCGCAGCAACATTGAATGGAACTGCAGTGAGTTCCGCCAAGATTGACGCGGCAGCAGCGCCAAGATACTCACCGTCTGGCAAACCCACCGGAACCTCGCCGATCATTTCGGGTTTGCGCGTCGCGGGGCTTATTGAAAGGTAGGCTCGCCCAGTGACACCGTAATTTCGCGCGCCCTGGACGAGCCACGGAAGTAAAGCACGACGGAAGTCCTCGAGCCCCTCCGGCGAGTAGGGAATGAGCTTAGTTCCACCGCTGCTTCCACCAGTGCGCTCATATGCCGTGGGTCTTCCGACAAACAGCACATCGCTCTCGCCACGCTGGATGGTTTCCAAAGAAGGCAACAAATCCGCGTACGAAACAACCGGAATCCTTCTGCGAAACGCCTGTTCATCGCGCGGTGATCCGTACTGACTAAGATATTGAGTGCGCGCGTTTCTCGCGAGCATCCCTTCCAACCAGGAACCGTGCGTAGCATTCGGGAGTGCGGCCGTGAGCCGATTCCAGGCGTTAGGCGGCACGAACGCCTTTCCGGAACAGTCTCAAAGTGAGTGCTTTCATGTTGTGTTCCTCAACTTCGCACAAACAGACGAGTTCGTGACCGCGCTGAAAACCTGGATTACGCTCCATAAAGAAACGCACCCCATCGCGGTCCAGCTCTTCGGGAGTCGGCAATGCAAGGTGAGGCTTGAGATGGCCACGCGATTCTTTGAATTCGACAACTCCGGTCGCCGGGTTGTAATCGTCGGGAAACATGTCGAGTGCCAATTCGTCAGCCAGAGGCTTGAGATCACTTCGATCAACGCTCCAATGGGGATAGAACGACTTTCCAAATACCGGCAGATATCGGAATGTGCGGTGCCCCTTTACAAGCAAGAACCAAAATAGCGGGGTAGCCGGTTGTTCGCGTTTAAGGGCCCCCATTCGAGAGATCCATGCAAATGCTAACGACTGCGGACCCCAGTGGGCCCGTTCGATAACCGTATCGCCAGAGTAGACCACGCGAATGATGTGGCCCTGCCAGGTCCGTTCGAAAACTCGTACGGTGGTGAATCCGACCAATTGGTCAGCGGCATGAACTAACAGCACTTCATCCTTCGTAGCGAGGTCACCTAAGAAGATCCTCTCGCTAGAGCCGTCATAGCTTTCCAGGTAGATGCGCGCCATTTGATCCCGGGCGCGATCGTCGAGTGTCGACACTTGCACAAAACTAGCCGAATAGGTGTCGTCGTCCATGTTGACTTCCCATGTCCGTCGTCTGGCTGGACCTCATTTGATTAACGCACTCTCCCTTGGCACTTTACTATCGTTCCAACTCCCTTGGGTCGTTAGTCCAAGCCGCCGGATCGACGCCGGGCAGTATCTCTGCCATTTCGAGCATCGGGCGAGTGCCACGTTGGACAATCGGTTTGGCCCAGGCTTCGACCAGCTCGCCCTTCTCGCCCCAATACTCTTCCGCCGAGTCCCACTTTGTCAACGCCGGACTAAAATTCTTTCTTGTCTGAAATTTAAGACACTACCTAAAATTCCATCGCTTTGATTTGCATCGCCAGTTGTTAGCGATTTTGTTGGCGGAGGTGCCCATCAAGTGGTTGTGAGCGCGGCAACACAGGATGTGTTCGTGAAGTTGAACTGTAGCTACTCGTGTGAAGGTGATCAGCTTGATGCGAGGCATTGGATTCCCGATAAGCAGTTGGTCAACCAAGGCCACGACGGTGCACTCTCTATGGTTCGTTTCTTTGCCACTCGCAGTTTCTTTTCTCTGCAAAGTGTGCCCATTGCGAGTGTCTCATTTGAAGGGTTCAGTCCAACTCAGGCCTCAAAGCATAGGTTTTAAGGTTGATTGAAGAAAAAACGGATGATCGGCCGTCAGTCCCGCAAAACGGCGACAGTAGTATCATTGCCGAACTCGGGTTTTGAAGTGCCGGCAAAAGTCAACTCGCCATGGCCGAATCCGCGGCTTTTGATCGCATTGCATTCGCCTTATGCCCTCCTCGAAACCGGACTGCGCATGTGCCCTCCAGAGAAAAGCCGGGACAGTGACCGCCTTCGCTGCCGAACGGTCCGTTCTCTGCAGTCCGGTTTGTCGGGGCACAATCGCGAAATACTGGCATTTTGCGCGCATTTCGGGGGTAGAAGGGCCGACTTTCTCTGCAGTCCAGACTGCGTGGCGGAGAGGGAGGGATTCGAACCCTCGGTACAGGTCTGAAACCTGTAAGAGCCGACGTTTGCGTAAGTTGCGCGGAATCAAACAGTTCAGGAATTCTCTGAGACTGCCTGCTCCCCCAGTCGACACACTAAACAGTGCGGTTTTCGCGAGGCTTCTAGAGGCGAAGCGCTGGCGATTGTGTGGCTGAAAGTGGTCACCTTCGCAGTCCCTCAAGCGGTCCAAATTGGTTCGTGCGTGACTGCTTGCCTGCCGCGCAGTCCAAAGCGAAAAATATCTCCGCTGGGTGTGCTCGTCCAAAGGCGAAACTGATAGAGCTTTTCGGAGATTCTTTCTTGCCCATACGTTGTGACACGACTTCTCAGCTACTTCGCTAGGAAACAGGAGAGGCCATCCGTCGGATTGTTTCCGAGTTGCTCGTCATCCGCTCTAATCGTCGCTAGGCGTCTCACCTTGGCACGAAAGATTGCCACCATCACTTTAACGATGTGGAAGAAAGGAGTGGATTTCGACGCCCAGCAATTAAATCGGCAAGCAGCTTGAGCCTCTCTGGGGAATAGGCTTTTCCATCTCCGGTGATTCTCTCCGTTGGTGGTCGGTCAGGTTCTGGAGACGCTCGGTTCGAGGGTGAGTATCAGTCAATGAGTTAGGCCCTGTGTGCTTCGGCACCGAGTCCCCCATTTCACGCTATGCCCCCTCGTATCACCAGAAATAGCGATAGGCCTCGAGCTTCGGATAGAACCATGGTGGACCCTGAAGACACCAGGACTCGCTTGCCAAGTTTCCAGACTCGATTGGCGTCGTCACCATCGGCAGATGAACCCCACAGGGATGGCAACAAGCCAAAGCAAAACCTCTCCTGCGAATCGGGGGGGCACACTTACAGCAGTGGGCTGGATCTCGAGACAAACATTCTCTCATCCTCCGGTCGAGGCCGAGGTTTTTTTCTTGACATCTCTTTTTATAGAACTCATTAACCAATCCTCATATCCCCTTACCAAATGTTACTGAAATTAGCCTTCGCTTCGGCTCTCGCGCCAATTTCCTGAGTCAGCAAGTTCGCTAGAGCTTCGTCATTTAAAGTCGCCCTTCGCTTTGGCCGCCTTCGGCTTGGCCGAAATCAGCTGGTTCCGGTCGCTTGTCCATGCCTGCTGATACAGTTGCCGAACAACGTCAAGCCAGCGAACATCGCCATTCTGGTCGGTGCCGAACTGCTCCGTTCCGCCCGTCTGACGATATTCCTGCCGCGTCGTGGAAGCGACGCGAGCGTACTTCTTGGCGCGGCGCGCCGGTTTGTCGTTCTCGTCCGATGGGCCGCAGGTTTTCCCGGTGGGCGCGCGCGAATCCCAAGTATCAGTGGCGATCGTCACGCCATCGCGAAAGAGATAGCACTGAGCGGCGCTGCCGTGTCCGCCCCCCGACGCGGCCGGTTCTGGGATGTATCCGGCGACCGGGAATACACCACTCGATGCATCCATGATCAATTTCTCCATGTATGTGATGCAGTTCCCGGGTGACGCCGCCCCCGCGTCGTGGCACGCCGTCACGGTCCATCGAGCCAGTTGGTCCGCAGTCGGATTTAGCATGTAAGTGTGCACCGAGATTCCCACGTCCTCGTAGGGACAATTCTGAACAGGGAATCCCGACCAGCGCGGAAAGTTTGTATCAGGCGGGAAGCAGTTACGCTTTTCCAAATGGGCGGCGTAATAGGCCGCTGCTTGAGCCAGGTCTTGTGACGCATTCGCACTGGCTGAGGTCACACCCTGCGACAACGCATATAGGCTGTGATCCGGCGACACGGCATCGGACGGCGAAATCGGGTCACTCATGACCCGCGTCACAGCCATTACATATTCGGCCGGTTTCCAGTTGTAGGGATCGGCGATGCCGGCCAGCCAGGACTTCACCGCCGGTACGGTGGCCTCACCCTTAGCGCGAGCGAACTTGTAAGCTTTCGTGGCTTCCCAATACGCAGGCAGGGTCGCAAGCTTTGCGGCGATGAAATCGACCGCGTCCGCCGCGTCCGAAAATACGATGTAGCGATTGTTAATGTCCTCTGGCGGTTGACAGTCGAGCACGTAGGAACCACGCTGGCCCGCGGCCTGTGGTGACGTGAATTTCCATCCGAAAAAATTGTGCGCGTCCAGTGCTGTGCGAGTCCACCCATAGCCGGACTCAACCATAGCCATGGCTGCAAGTGCGCTTGCAGGGACGCCATGCTTCTTCTCGGCCGCAACGGCCAGTTCGCTGACATCGTGGATAAACGCGACTCGTTCTGCCGCAGTTGGATGGCCTGGTTTTGGGTCGTAACAACCCCAGTCGTTGGCAAAAGCCGCATTTGCAAACGATCCGCAGAAGAGCAACAGAAGAAAGGAGCGCAAAACCATGAAATCCAGCCGCAGCCAAGAAGGAAGGGGAAAGTCTGAATTGCCGGTATTTAATTGGTGATTTGGATGGTGGGCTTTGAACCGCCGACCTCGCCCATCAGGGCCTCGTTCAATAATCGGCAGAGCGGGATAACAGAATTTATCGGACAGAACAATAAGAATGGAGCAGGGACCAACAATGTGTAAGGCTCCCGCCATCCCGAGCTTCTGGTAGTCAGGGGACAACACTGACCTCCACAGTACGCTCGTCGAGCGTTTTGCCGGTTCTCTCCCACGCACGACGGAGAGCTAGACGGATCGTGGCCCGACCGACTCGAACCCCTTCGATCATGACGAGTTCGTCCAAGCTAGTTCCCTGCGGCTTTCCGGTTAGCTCATAAGCTGGAGCTGGCTCAATCGTCACTCTTACTACGTTGGGATCGGAAAGCTCGAACGTCCAACTGTAGCCCACTGTGCCGCGACCTTGAAGGCGTAGCGTCTGGCGTTGGCCGTTCTGAAGCTCGATGCTCGTGATTTCACTCATGCAACGCCGCCGTCGTCGAAGAGGTCGCCCCAGGCGCGTCCGCAAGATGCGGTCAGGCGTGGGGCGGCATTCTGCTTGCTCTGCGAGAAACGGCTAAGCCGGGCCAATTACAGGCCCCTCATGCCAACCGGCACCGTCCCGCCAGTAATGCTGAAGGTGATTGTCGGTCGTGAGGACGGTTACCTCTAAATCGAACCCGAAACTACCTTCGAGCAGCCCGGCTACAGCACGCACATCATGCCCGAACACTGGGCTCTGATACCAATTCAGGTCCGACTGATTATTTCGCCACCAGTGGTGCACCTGTCCCCCGGCTGCCACACAGAGCTCAAAGTTTCCTATTCCGTCTTCGGTTCCCATACCAAATTGCCCCTGTATCATGCACGGCGGGCCATCCGCGTTGCCGAAGATCGGACCAGGATTCCACAGCAACCCATGGTCGTTATCGCGCCACCAGTGCTGCATCTTACCATTGTTCAGGACACAGACCAGTTCGAAGTTTCCTTGCGCGCCATAGTTGCTCTGGACCAGAGACGCGCCGCTGAAAGCGACGTTGTTAGCAAAGCGGCCACCATCGTGCCACCCGCCGCCATCGCGCCACCAGTGGTTGAGCCTGCCGTCAGCAGTGCGGACGACCACATCAAAGTTGCCGCCGTAATTACTCTGAATGAATCCTGGCACGCCGAAAGCGTCAGATGGTCCAAAGACGCCACCGTCATTCCAGTTGCCCGTGTTCTGATCCAGCCACCAGTGATGAAGTCGACCGCCTGTCGTCAGATAGACCGCCTCAAAATTCCGGTTGAAAGTCGTTCCCGTGAGGGTCGGGCACACGGCGGCGTCGTTTCCAAACTCCGTCGCCTGCGCCCATGGAAAACCAGGTGCTCCGTTGTCTCTCCACCAGTGCCGGATCTTCGATCCATCTGCGGTTGCGAGCATTTCGAAATTGCGGTGAAGGGCTCCGTCTCCGCTCTCGTAGAGGTTCCCGTTGTGGAGCCGCCGCTTGGTCCAAGGGTCGGGGTTGACATGTGGGACGCCATACTTTGCGTATGAATCGATGCTTACCTCGCCGTATCCGATCTTAACGTACCCTTTATCACCCCATCCGGAGCCCCAAGAGTTTTTGACAATCCAGCAGTTCTCGACATCGCTATAGCCCACGATTGCGATACAGTGAAGCCCTCGGAAGTTACCCCAGACGTGATGGTATACGCCGGAAGCATAGGCGTCGAAGTCTTGGTAGACCTGAATGCAGGCCGTGATGGGTCCGACGGCATCGATCCAGGTCTTCTGATCCTCCAACGACCCGATCGCTTGGTATCCGTCGATCTTGACCGTGCGCCCGGCACGGTCCCAGCTGGGATTGTAGGGGGGGTTGTCGGTACGGTAGGGGTAGCAGTCCGGGTCGCAGATCCCGTGGCTTTGAATCCAGTCGAAGTAGGTGTTGGGCCACGAGCCGTCGCTGCACTTTAGGCCAAGTCCGTCGTGAGGGTCGCCCTCCGACCGCTTGCACCATACCGCGTGCTCAATGCGAACCATGCTCTCGATGACGCATGTTGTGCCAAAAGCCACGCAGGACTCACAGGGATCCTGATCCTTGATTTGGGTCACCCAAGACCAACCCCAACGATTCCGCCAGTCAACTAAGGTCGCTCGTCCGGTGCCCACTTCGATGCCAGCAGATAGTTCCGCCACTGCGGGCCCCCCATAAGCAGCGGCGGCAGGACCAATTCTCGGCAGCGGCAATGTTCGGAAACGAAGGGCTAGACGACGGGCGTTTACGAACGGGTTGGCCGCAGGGAACTCCGCGAGGATAGCGGCGAAATCCAAGGACGGCAGCTCGCTCGCACGGATGAGAAGCGCATCCGAGGGCACTCCGAGCGGGTGAGGCGTGATGTTACTCTGCGGGTGAACATTGTCGATGGCGATCCACCGTGCGTTAGTCCGTTCGAGAATCTGCCGCAATTGGGCTAGGGTGACAGGCGATGGAGTGGGAGTCGTGGGAGTGGCCGTGACGAAAGGCGGTGGAGACAGCTCTGCGACAACGGCCTTCGGGTCTGGAGGATGCGTCGAGAGTTTTTGCTCAGCGCCTCCGGCACCCTGTGCTTTACTGTATCTAGATTTGCTACTCGGCGGGTTCTTTCCTGGCATGATAAGTTCTCCTTGTCACGAACGTTGTCGTTAACGCTCGCATCTAAATTCCACTTTGAAGTGCCGCCCGGGCGTGTGACCCGACGGGCTGCAGTTATGCCAATCCTTCGCTTTTTTGCTATTGGCGATAACTAAGCTTCCTCTTGGGTGTTATCGGATACCTGACCTCTTCCTTTTCCTTTTCCGCGGTGGAGTCGTTCTCTCCTCTTCTCTTCTCTTTTTTCCATTGGCTGTGTTGCCCGTTGCAGGAACCAAACTTTGGAGGTAAATTTCTTGCGAGGTTCGATTCCCACTCCCAGGCACGCGTGCATGATGTGCGCGGTGGCCATGAGAAGTCTTTAGAAGGCACCTTGGAATTTCTGAAAGTTTGTGAAGGCCACGCTATGCCCAACGCCTCAAATGAGTTATATGAGTTCGGCCGGTTTCGCTTAGACGGTTTGAAACGAACACTAACGCGAGGGACAGAACTGGTTCCGCTGACTCCTAAGGCATTGGAGACCCTGCTCGTGCTAGTGCAAAACTCGGAGCGCGTGGTCCCGAAAGACGAACTAATGAAGGCTGTCTGGCCCGACAGCTACGTCGAAGAGAACAACCTAAGCCAGAACATTCTCACCTTGCGCAGAGTGCTAGGGGACTCGCCGCGGAGTCGATACATCGTTACGGTTCCGGGCCGTGGATACCAGTTTGTTGAAAAGGTCATCGTTGCGGTGCAAGATATTTCCGCCATCGAAGGTCGGAAGATCTCAATTGCCGTGCAGGACAATCTCGAGCGAGACTCCCGGGCGACTCCGATCAAACATGTTGGGAGGTGGCTGGGCGCAATGGCAATCACCGGGCTGCTTGTGGTAACTTTGGCAAGCTCGCTGCCATTCCTTGCACGCTTTTACAATAATCGAGGGGTTGTACATCAGCAAACTGGAGACATAAGAGCAGCAATTCAAGACTATAAGTGGGCGCTCAGGTTCAGTCCTGCTTACACGGAGGCGCATTACAACTTGGGAGATGTATACGAAGAGATCCCGGATTATGACAAAGCTGTTGAGCAATATCAGCGTGCTATCGACGTCGATCCCAAGTTTTACGCAGCATACAATAATCTCGCCAGGTTATATATCATGCGACGCCGAGATTTTGGAGCCGCGCTTGTCCTTCTTGATCGCGCTCTAAGTCTTCAGCCGCAAGAGGCGCCCGTGCGATACACCCTTTACAAGAATTACGGTTGGGCCAATCTTGGATTAGGGCAACTGGGGCAGGCGGAACGGAATCTCCGTCTTGCCGAGAGTCTGGATCCACGCCGCGGGTCAGCGCACTGCCTTTTGGCCAATGTGCTAGAGGGACAGGAGAGGGCGGCGGATGCAATCCCGGAGTGGGAATCCTGCCTGGCATATTCGAACCAACCCGAGGTGGAACCTGAGTGGCGCAACGCAGCACAGGAGCATCTCAGACCAGCGCAGGAGCATCTCACGGGGGGACTGAAATGACACAGCGCAACCTTGTGCGATTTTTGATTCTCCTTCTGCACGGCACCTTCTGGCTCCCCTTCCTGCAGGCGAGGCTGCTCCAAGGCCAGGCCGTTAGCAGCGAACCTCTGAACCTGATCGTTCAGATTGACGGACAAGTGAAGGTGAAACGGCAAGGTTGGACTGCCTACGCTCCTGTTGTGTTTGGCACAGCTTTGCACGGCGGTGATCTGCTAAACCTCAGCGAATCGTCACGAGCTAAGGTTGTTTGCTCCGACCTGACGTTGCACGATGTTCCCACCGGCATCGGCGGCGTCCCCTGCTCGGTATCTCGCGTTGTGTTGCGGCGCGTCGACGGGACGCTGATCAATGCAACACGCGGCTGGCCGAGTGATGGATCGTTCCCGGTTGTCCTGTCTCCTCGCAAGACGAAGCTGATTACTGCTAACCCAACGCTTCGCTGGAGTCCAGTAAAAGAAGCCACCGCCTATAGGGTGACGGTGCGAGGAGAGGGAGGGAAGGACCGGCTCGGTTGGTCAAAGATGGTCACTTCCCTCACCGCGATAGTTTATCCGGAAACGGCTCCCCGGTTTGAAGTCGGCATTGACTACAAACTGATTGTCGAGACGAACGATGGGCGTTCTTCCGAAGAGCCGGGACTGGGACTTGGCTTCTCGATGCTGAGTTCCAACGAGAAGAAAATCGTGCTACAGGAGCAGAAGCAGATTGAGAAATGGGGATTACCCGACGGCCCAACACAATTTCTCGTGGCGCATCTCTACGCTGATCACGGTCTTTATGCGGAGGCGATCGAACGGCTCGAAGTGATTTCGCAGACCTTCAAGGCCGCGGCGGTGAAAAGGCTACTGGGCGATTTGTACATGGATGTTGGGCTAGCGCGGCAGGCAGAAGCCGAATACCTAAACTCGCTGGTCCTCTCCAAGGCCGAAAATGATGATGAGGGCCAGATGCTGCTCCACAAGGCTTTGGCGTACATATACGAGCAGATAGTGGGAAACAAGGAAGCGGCGGCTCTGCAGTTCAACGCGACACTTGATTTAGCCAAGAAATTGGGAGATGATTTGACTGCCACTCAGGCTCGAATGCAGTTGGAACAGTTGAAAAGCCCAGTGGCTCCCCTAGAGTAGAGATCTTCCAGGATCACGACCTGAGGGTAGTAGGCAGTTTCCCCATTGGTGAGTGGCTTTCCCTTGTTTAGCGGCCGTCGTTGTATCAAGGATGCTTCTATGGCTCGCCGACTGATGTGTCGCACGAATTACATAAAGTCATTGGGATATGTTTCCCTGCTCCTGCTAGCTCCGGCAAGCGCAACCTCACAATCGGCACAAGCGACTGGTTGCTGTAATACTCCGATCCCTAACACATCCACTTATCCCGCAGTTACGAAATCGGTTACATCAGTTCTACCAAGAAACGCGCTCGTAGTGGATCAAGCCCGGCAGGTGACTCCTGGGTTTCAGCCGCGTCCTAACATGGTTCCGACGGCCGGCTTCCTACCCACTCCGTACCAGACCCCAAATCCATACGGACGCCCAACGCGGGAGCAGACTATTTGGTTTGTCGAGAACCATCCAGACCTCAAGGCTCTCGATGCCGTAACAAAGCAGAACCTAGTCAACGGCGCCAGTCTTCCTTGGATTACAGCATCGTTGTATCTGCCCGGTGGGGCCCGAAATCCTCTCTATGGTGGTAACTGGTATGTCCCCTCGACCTGGCCGTCGTCAACGATGAACTGGCAAGGAGTTCAGCGAGACGGCTCTTTGGGCAACCCGGCGATAAATTCTTATAATCCAAGCTACGTCCCAACCTACCGCCCGACTCCCCCGACGCCTGCACGGGTTGTCAACCGACCGCCGCAGCCGACCGGTGAGAAGCCAGTCCAAGTCCGAATCCAAACGACCAAGAATCAAACTGACCGATCGCTCGACTCTCGGCCGTCGGGCATCAGAAAAGCCATCGAAGACGGAGAACGTGCTCTGTCGGTACACGATGCCGCGGGTGACAAAGTTGCACAGGCTATCGATCACGCCGAACTGGCCGGCCTCTACGGTCAGGATGATCAGCTTAAGCAAGCTCTCGAACACATTAGCATCGCTGAGCGTATGGCCGAAGGGATCCCTGATCCTCGGTCGGGTGCCGTTTTTTTGATGCGTGACGCTGCGGCCCACATGTCACTAGGGGAGTTCGAGCAATCGATAGCTGCGTACCAGAAGGCGATGCAGATTCTACGATCTTTTGACGACGAAAAAGGCCAGGCCGAGGTATACGCAAGCATCGGTTGGGCCTTTCAATCCCTCGGGAAGACGCCAGACGCAATCAGCAGCTATGACAAAGCTTCCTACCTCTTCACGAAGCTAGGAGACAAAGATGGGGAAGTTAGAATCCTCCTCGGAATCGGCTCACTTTATCAATCCATAGGCGAGTTCGATAAAGCCCTACGCTGGTACACCAGGGCTTTACCGAATGCTTCGCAGGACGAGCAGGCCAGGATCCAAGTCAGTGTTGGGGGAATGTACCTGTCGCGCAATGAACCGCTGGACGCGCTCCATCACTATGAAGCTGCTCTCCCATTGATTCAATCCAGCGACAACCCCGCCTTGGAGGGTACCATTCTGGCTGGCATGGGCCGCTGTTATATGTCACTGGACTCCTATCGCTTGGCGCCCGAAACCCGAAACTTCTTTGAGCGGGCCCGACGGCGAATGGAGGATGCAGGAAATCGCGCCGGGGAAGCTGGCGTCATCGCCAGCATCGGCGAACTCGACTATTGGATCGCCATTAGCTCACCGACGGTCGATCAGAAGTCACATTTCACAGAGGCCTTCAGAAGCTACAACGAAGCACTGCTCTTGATGCGAGACGTGGGCGATCCCATCGGAGAGATCGGGGTGCTTACCAATATGGGGCTCGTTTTCGATGCCTGGGGAAAATACCGTGAGGCTCTCGGGTACTACAGGCAAGCCTTGCGGAAGATGGAAGAACTCCAAACTTCCGCCCGCATTGAAGAATTTCGGATCGACATCGCGAGTCAGTCTGCCGGACTCTATCAGCGCGCAATCCTGCTTGAGGTCATGCTGAATCATATGGAGGAGGCCTTCAATCTGAGTGAACGAGCCCGCGCTCGCACGTTCCTCGATCAGCTGGGAAATCGCCGGATCAATGCACGGTTGCCGCAGGATTTTGTGCGACGCGAAGAGAGACTGCGGCAGGAAAACACCTCACTTCAACGCCGAATAGGTCAGGGATTGTCGAAACCTGGTCCTGAGGTCGATCAAGACAAGATACTCTCACTCGAATCACAACGGTCGAATATCCAGAGAGAATACTCAAACCTGATCAGCGAACTAAGAGTCGAAAACCCCGAGTACGCTTCATTCCTCAGCATTTCGCCGCTTACGCTGCGAGAAGCGCAGCAACAACTGGGGCCTGACGTGACGGTAATTTCGTATTTCACGACGCCAGGGGTGACGCTGGCTTTTGTCCTCACAAAAGACAGCTTTCATGTTTCAAAACTCCCGGTTACTGAGGCTGAGCTCGCCTGGGCGGTCGCGACCTTTCTGGATTTCTCGGGCGAGAGTGGGGTTCCGCCAAGCCTGAAGTTATTACACAAGTCGTTGATTGCGCCTGTAAGATCTCAACTCAAGACTGCTAGGCTGGCGATTGTTCCGTATGGCATCCTCCACGATGTGCCATTTTCGGCACTTACCCCCGATGGCAAGCACTATCTGAGCGACGACTATGCGGTCTTCTCGTTGCCCAGCCTGAGCGTTCTGCCGCATATCCGCGCAAGGAACAAGACGAGCGCCAACACAGCCATGGTATTTGCGAACGGACAGGAGGAAGGTCTTTCGTACCTGGGACACGGCTACGACGAGGCCCGAGATGTTGCCTCGTTCTTCAATACCCAACCAATTCTGGGCGACGCAGCGACCGCGTCGGCGTTCCTAAAGAATGCCGGGGATTACGATATTATCCACTTGATCGCTCATTTCGATCACGACAAGCACAACTCACAGTTCGCTCGTGTCATGTTAGGCCACGGCAAGAATGACGATGGCGCTTTGGAACTCGACCAAGTGGTTGGGTTGGATCTTCGAAAGACAAGCTTGGTTGTGTTGAGCGGTTGCCAATCTCAGACTGGAAAGTTGAGCCGGGGCGACGACATCGTCGGCCTAAGCCGCGCCTTCATCTACGCCGGATCTCCCTCTGTTATCGCGAGCCTGTGGAGTGTGGATGACGAAGCAACGCGAGCGCTCATGGCGTTGTTCTATACCCATTTGAAACAGGGCCTCAGCAAAGCGGAAGCGCTGCGTGCTTCGCAAATGGACATGCGGCAAAAGTATCCACATCCTTACTACTGGGCAGGCTTTGTCCTGACGGGTGATCCTGGAGAATCTAGCAATCCCCACTTGCTGGCGCGTTCGGCCAGATAGTTTCCTCACGGAATTGCTGCATTAGCGTCCGCGAAGGCAGTGGCGGCTAAAGGGGCGGCCGTCGGCAGCCGTTGGCAGGCGAGAATGCGTTTCACATGGTTTGCGGACAGTGTCAAAAGCGGCGTAGCCCATACTGCCACGCTTTGAAGTCCTCTTCCGGCAGATTGATAACTGAGACCTCGAGATCAAACCTGAGAGGGTGACCCTTGAAATGCACATGTAGCGTCATTTGCTCTTGCTCGTCGAACCAAGCACCCTCTGCGGCATAGCACTCGGCTGAGTACGTGATCCCCTCGCTTGGATCAAGTTGGCGAAGCATCCAATCCGGCCAATACATGTAGCCACTTCCAGTCAAGACACGTCGACACTGCCTTCGCCCATCCCAATTCTCGGCGACTACTCGAACAACGCGACTTGAAGTTCCGAGCGACAGCATTGCCCCGCCGTAGTACGAGGCGTAGGCATCGGTATTATTAACGTCAAATTTGATTCTGAACTTGCCCGCGAGGCCAGGCAACATGTCGTCTGTTCGAGCTTCGCCCTCTCCAGTGCGTCTGGCCGGCGCTTTCAACGCGGTACCGGATAAAGACATCTCGCTGTCATTAGCCAGCAATTGCAAACGTCCCAACGCCGTTCGGTCGTCTGCAAAGGGCGAGATCCATGACCTGCCTAGGTAATGCTCGATTCGAGCCTGAAGTTCAGCCTGCAGAAACGCTGTATCGCCGCCGTATACGATGTGTGGATACTGCGATAAATCGAACGGGATGTCCGATGCCCGTTGCGTGAGAAGCACTACGGGACGCCCAATAGCATGTGCGTAACCGACCTCATAGAACACATTTGGATTACGACCCGTCATGTCGGCAATGATGAGATCAGCTAGTCGAATTTGACTGTAGATGCGTTCCAAAATAAGGCTGTCGTGAATTTGCTCATCAACGCGTCGGGCAGTGGCGCCGGCTGCGTTGGCTGCCGCAGTTATCGCAACATGAATGGCATCGTATTCGGACGCGAACGGCATGAGTACGAAAACGCGCGCACGGATGCCCTTGGAATAGTCGTGCGAATCAGGTGCGGCAGCACTCATTTCATTCGCAACCAAATCATGTCGACTAGCACGCAGCCTTGCAGTACATTATTGTACGGCACTTACGATTCGTCGTCCCGGTCATCTCGATCTGCGTAGCCGTAGTAGGTGCGGACGTTAAGTTGAGACAGTATTTCGTCGTGGTGACGCTTCGCCGCGTAGTGGGCTGGGGATGGACGCCGTTGTCGGGATGGCCTTGTATTCAGGATCTCAGCCTGAATACCACTTTTTGGGAAGCGCCGACCCCGCCCAAGTGCTGACAAAAGTCAACTCAGCTTTCGCCTAACCATCGGTTTGTGATCGCATTGTGTTCGCCTGATGGGGTCTTTGAAACCGGACTGCCAATGTGCCCTGCAGAGAAAAGGGCCAAAAAGCTTGACCCGCGGAGTAAAGTGTGACACTTTCTCTAGTCCGGTTTTAGAGCAAGACCCGCAGAATTGCGGCCATTTCGTGCATTTTTTCGAGGAACACAGCCGGGTTTCTCTGCACTTCAGACTGGGTGGCGGCGGGAGAGGGATTCGAACCCTCGGTACAGGTCTGAATGGCGTAAGAGCCGACGTTTGCGTAAGTTGCGCGGAATCAACTGGTTCAGAAATTCTCCAGCAGACTGCCTGCTCCCCATTCGACACGCTAAACAGTGCGGTTTCCCGAAACTTCTAGAGGCGAAGCGCTGGCGATTGTGTGGCTGAAAGTGGTCTCCGCAGACGCCTCCCAAGCGGCCAAATGGGTTCGCAGGTGACTGCGTGCTTGCCGCGCAGTCCGACGCGAAAAATCTCTCTGCAGGGTGTGCTCGCAAAAAGGTAAATAAATGAAAACTTTCAAAGATTCTTGCCCATGCGTTGTGACACAACTTCTGCCTCTTGGTTAGGAAAGGGAGACATCCATCTGTAGATTGTTTTCTCGTCGGGAAACGCCAACTTTCCAAAAGCCGATTTATGAGGCGCATCCGCGACCTCGCTTTTACGAGATGCCGTTTCTTTTGATCGGTATGAGGTTCCTCCGCTACGTTCTATCCGACAGTCTCGCGTTGTGATAGACTTCGCTCCCTCGCTTCCTTTGTGACGCTTCTGCGGCAGGCGAGGTGAGACCGAGCTGCCGTCTGGCGACACGAGGAGAACGCGGATGAGCCAACCTGGCGCAAACTCGACGGGAAACGCTGCGATCTACTTCCTTCGAGAAGCATATGAGTCGACTGGGAAGACCCTCATGGGCCGTGAAGTGGCCAATGCGGGATTCCTGGAAGGCTGGGTACGCCATGCGGACGTGGACCAGTTGCACGGCTTTGCACCGGCCGGTAAGCAGACGACAGCCTTCCTGAACAAGATCAAGAACGCCGGCGATGCCCGCGCTGTGCAGGCGCGTGTCGTTCCATTCCATCGCCCGGACTGGCTCGCGGAAGCCGGAGCGGTTTTCCATCCAGGCCCCAATGTGGCACCGCTGGCCTGGACGAGGCGCCGCTTCGAACAACGGAGCTGGAGCATCGTGGGGGTGACGCACACCACGTCAGTCGATCGCGTGATGCAGATTCTGGGGCAGCTTCTCGTTGCGCCGTTGCAGCCATGGGACGCGCTGGTGTGTCCGTCGACGGCGGTCAAGGCGATGGTCATGCGCTTGCTGTCGAACTACGGTGCGTACCTGCGCGAGCGTTCGGGCGCGGTTGACTGGTTGCCTGCATTCGATCTGCCCGTGATCCCGTTGGGGACCGACGCCGCCGCGCTTGATCCATCGATGCCGGCAGCGGCAAGCGCCCGTGCTGCATGGCGGGCCCGGTTGAACATTTGCGCGGAAGACGTTGCCGTTCTGTGGGTGGGTCGCCTGAGCCACGCCTATAAAGCCAATCCGTGGGCGATGTACCTGGCGGCGGAGCGCGTCGCGCGCGACAGCGGCAAGCGTATCCATCTTGTGGAGGCGGGCTGGTTCTTGAACAATGAAGTCAGATCGGCGTTCGACGAGGCCTTCGCAACGGCAGCGCCATCGGTGATACGTCATGTGCTCGATGCACGCGACAGAGAGGTCAGGCGCAGCATCTGGTTCGCCTGCGACATATTCTGCTCGCTCGCCGACAACATTCAGGAAACCTTTGGGTTGACTCCGGTTGAGGCGATGGCCGCCGGACTTCCGGTCATCGTCAGCGACTGGGATGGATATCGGGACACGGTGCGCGATGGCGTCGACGGCATCCGTGTGCCGACCCTCGCACCGCCGGCGGGTGCCGGTGAGGACCTCGCGATGCTGTATGAGGCGGACGCGGAAAAATACGCTGCCTACTGCTTTCGCACCGCGTGCGCGACAGCTGTGAATGTGAGGGTTGCAACTGAGGCACTTGGCTCGCTCGCGCTGAACCCGGATCTGCGCGCCCGCATGGGCGCGGCTGGGCGACGCAGGGCTACTGAGGTCTACGACTGGTCGTGCGTCATCCGAGACTACCAGGCCCTGCTTCGATCGCTCGCGGCGCGGCGCGTGTCGGAAGCCGAGCTTTGCGCACTCCGACATGGCGCACCCGCCAACCCGCTGCGTGATGACCCCTTCCGTTTGTTCGAGGCCTATCCTAGCCGGTCCATGCTTCTGACGGACTTGGTCCGCCTCACGGCTGCGGCGGATCCTTCCGCGACGGCACGCGAACTGCTGAATCTCAAGGTGTTTCGGCGCGCCGGGCCGATTCCGCGCCCTTTGCTCAACGCTGTCCTGCGCGGGGCCGAAGGAGCGGGCGCAAGCGTTGCCAGTGTGATCGCACAAGTGCCGAAGGGTACGTCTCCCGCGCTCGCCGCACGCCTTCTTGGCTGGCTTGCTAAGTCAGGGCTTGTCGCGATCGAGCCCGACAAGTCCGAGGCCCAGGAACTCCGCGTGGATCCCGAACCCATCCAGGATGAAAACCGCCGAATGCCGGCGGGGCTACCGCGTCAGGCCTGAATTGCTGCGACGACCGCGTTCCGATGCTGGCCTTATCGACCCGGGCAAAGTACGAGACTTGTCCGTTGCCCGGCATCCTTCATTCGACACGGCTTGCCCACATGCGGATCGTCATCGGAGGCCCGCGGGAAGCGGACGGTCCACGTATGGCCACAGGTAGGACGTCTCGTCCTGGAACAGGGGGTTGACGGAGTTTCCCAGTCTGTCGTAAACCTTTAGCGAAAACTCCATCCGCAGAAAGGTGCGCCGGACATCCCTTGCACTCTGGGTGCAGCGATGCGCGACATAGGCGTCGATCAGATAGATATGGCCCGCCTCGGCGACAAGCGTGTTTTGCTCATCGGCTTGCATTGGGACGAGAGGCCGCCAGTTGACCGCCGCGACATCTGCATTCCTGAAATCGAATCCCTGAACATAGAATGTCGTTCCCGTTCCTGCATCGCTGCTGACGATGTAGCTGTGATCCGGCCATAGCTTAGTTGGGTAGCGCGGGCCCTGAATACCGTCAAAATGGGCTCCGGGCCGTCGATGGAATTCGCCGGCATTGACCCACGCCTGATCAATCGTCAGATAGCAGAAGTAACGGTCCACGAACTCATTGACTGCCGTCTCGTAGTCGATGATCTGCTGAACGGCGCCGGCGTATCGTTGAAACTCCGCGGGAACGCGAAACAGTGATCCAGGGAACTTGATGGGCATGTCGAGAGCCGGGGTGCCCGCATGGCAATACCAGTTCTCAAAAACGGGCGCGGGCAAGCCGTCCGCAAACGCATCAAGATCGGAAACGACGCCTATGTCGATCGGTGCCCGGGCGATGAGATACTTCTCAGGATCCCATGGCTGATGCATGTGCTCGATGATTGGAGAACGCGGCACACTGATGCCTACGGGTTGCGCAGCAAGTTCGAAGCCAGCGCGCTCCACTTTTGCCCGCACACCAAAGCCGACAGCGTCTGACATCGCTAGTGTCTCCTATCGCTGTTCGCGCTACAATACTATACTGTATTAGCTTCAGCCATACGGACCTCGACGCTCGCCACCGCGGGCACCGCGACTGGAACGAAGCTTTCCCAGGAACATCGGCTCCGATCTATTCGCTGAACCGGATTACGTCAGACGCGACCAGCATGGAGGGCGCTCAGTGGAAACCAACTACGCCCACGTCATTGGCGAAAGCAGCTCAGACCAAACCATCGAAGTCTCACAACTGATTGTCAAGGTTGCGAGCCGGTGCAACCTGAATTGCGACTATTGCTACATGTATGCGTTCAAAGACACGTCCTGGAGGGACATGCCGACGGCGATGTCGCAAGAGACAGCGGGCATGCTCGCGCAGCGAATAGCTGAGCTTGCGCGTGATCAGGACACTGCGCCGCTCATCGCGTTGCATGGCGGCGAACCGCTGCTGGCGGGATATGAACTCCTTTCATTTCTGATCCAATCAATCAAATCCCGGGTCCCCGACGTGACGATTACCATCCAATCGAACGGGACGATCTATACCGACAGGCTGGCATCTCTGTTCCGGTCGATGCGCGTGGACCTATCGATCTCGCTTGATGGCTTCCAAGAAGAAAACGACAGGCACCGGCTGGCCCACAACGGTCAAAGCCACTATCGGCACATATATGCTAATCTGGATCGGGCGCGTGCCGATGGTGTGCTGGATTCAATCCTGCTCGTGGCCGACATTGCCACTCGGCCAGAGCGAGCTTACCAGTTCATCGTCCAGACCGGTGTCAAGCGTGCGAACATCATCCTTAGGGACGGGGACCACAACACCTATCCCCCATACAAGTCCCGTGAGGATTCGACCGAGGCTGGTGAGTGGCTGTGGGAGTTCTTCAAGCTTTATGCATCGCAGCGGTACGGCCCGGCGATCCGGTTCTTCGACACCGTGGCATGCGGAATCCTCGCTGTGAAACGCAACGCCGTCCAGCCGGCACATCGGCGGCCACGCTGCATTCTCACCGTTGACACGGACGGTACCGTCAAACAAACTGACACCTTCCGGGTAAACGGGCACCGTGCTGACTACATCGGGGACTCAAGCATTTTCCAAAGCGCTTTGGCGCAGATTGCAAATTCTCCCTGGAATAGAGAGTTTGTCGCGAAGGTAGATGATTTGGCACAGAAATGCCGGGCATGTCGGTACCTTCCGGTTTGCGGGGGCGGTTGGCCGATGCATCGAATGAAGGGCCAGAGCCTTCGCAATCCGTCCATCTATTGCTCCGACTACCTGTATTTGTTTGAGCGCGTCGACGCGGCGCTTGAATAGTCGGAACCAACTTTCACGTGGCGTTCCAATATGATTCGTACCGCGAGGATTTTCGATTGGTCTGACGAAGACTGGAACTTTGCGTTCCTCTGTGACGCATTACCGCCTGATATTTACACGGAACTGGTGGACGGCCTGGAGACGATTGAATGGCGAGAGGCCTCGACGTCTTTCTATACACAGCGCGAAGCGAACCTGGCAACCAACGACTATTACCGTACCGTGTTGAGCCCCGACAGACTGGGGGGGATCCGTGCCCTGGTCGAGGATTTTTTCGGCTGCGAGGTTGAACGCAAGATCGAGGTGGCGGCGCACCAGTTGGTCTGCGGCGACCAGATCGGGATACATTCTGATTGCAACTCCCTGGGCGAAACGCACAGACTGACTATTCACCTGAATCGCGACTGGGGGCAAGAACAGGGCGGTGTGCTGGTGGCCTTGCGTGACCGGGATTTTTCGACGGCGACCCACGCCTGGCTGCCGCGCGCCAACACCGGATTCCTGTTCGAGATCGGGTGCCGGTCGTTCCATGCCGTTACCAGCGTGCAGGGCGTTGCACCACGCTATTCGATCGTGTTTACCTTCCGGGCAAAACGGACCGGCGCAGCAGCGGTAGTTCCGCTTAAGCGCTGGCTGCCCTTTCCAGTCGTGTCCGACCTTGAGAGTGCTTCGGCCGCGTGCGAGCGTCTCGGTATCGGCGCGAAGGCGCTCGAAGGTAACTTTCGGTACGCAACGCGCGACGAGATTCTGGGCATGGCGGCCGACCAACCGTGGCGGGCCTCTGAGTACCCTCCAGCCGCGGACGGCTCACTTGCCCCGATCATCGCGGTTCAAAAGCGCGACGGACGTCTGGTTGTTGTGGAAGGCGCCCACCGCCTTCCACATGCCGACGACACGCTGGATCGGGTTCGTGTAGCGGTGTTCCGTCAGCCCGAGGCGTGAGCCGGCATCTCTTGCCGACAGTCGCTGTCCCGACGATCACCGCACACGATCGCGATCAGACGAACAAGATCCTCATGCGATGAGGGCGGGCGTAAAGCGCTGGCGAAGGCCTCGTACACGTCTTGATGATGCTCCTTCAGCCAAGCGATGCTCTTTTTGGCGCCCAGCCACCACAAACATCGGAAGTGGAAGTAGTTCTCGAGAAGTTCGAGGATGAGTTTCGCGCGCCAGTAGTGCTGCATGGGGCCCGACCCACGCGAACGCGCAAGCGTCTTCAGCGCCCACAGTCGCCGGGCCTCCAGTTCTTCGGCGCTGAGGCTGAGCGGTCCCCTCGAATGGAGCGTCGCGAGCCTTTGCAGGAAGTTCGTGCCGCAATGCCCCTTTTGCAGTAGGATCACGCCCCCCAGAGCGAGCAGCATGGACGGATCGGGCGACCTGACATGCGCCTCAGGATAGATGCTGATGTCCATGAGCGCCGAGTCGAACATGCGCTCTATTCGCATGCTCGGTCCTGTCCATCGGATTCCGACGAAATCGTAGTCGCTATCGTCGCGAAAATCGCGGCAGGCTCGGGATCCGCACAGGATGACCGTGTGGCACGCGAACTCCTGTTGCATCCACACCATCGCGCGTGAGACGACGACATCAGCCGGGGCTGTCACCGAATCGCCTGTTCCAAGGACTGTACTGCGGTTAAAACAAGGGGCCGGCCCATACCGGCGAGGCCATCACCACCAAGGCGACTCGCATCGAAGCCTCGATGAGTCATCCGTCGCACACCGCAACTATTCCTCTTCGGCCAAACCAGGCTCCGCGTAGAGGAAGGCATACGTTGTCACGGCGTCAGCAGAGACCGCTGAATTCCGGTCAAAGTCGAAATTGATGGGTTCGACAACCGGCGTTGAGCCGCCGCGTTGGGCAGCAACTGCGATGTGGGCCAAGAACTCTTTGGACAATTCTACCTTGACGTTATCGCTCATTGATCGCCTCACCGTTATAAAATTCTCCTAATTATATCGCGGGGTACTATATCATCCATTCCAGCACCCGTCAACAAGTTCTCACGACGAAGGACAAGAGCCTTGCGGAAGTCAATGGCTGCGACGCATGCGCCGGCTTTCCTGTGCAAGCGGACGGTACCCTTCGATGCGCCGCGCGAACGAGTCGAGCAACTCATCCGGCGCGAACTTCAGACGTGCGTGATCGACTCGGTAACATTTTGCTCAAACCTGGTTGAAGTCGAAGTCGAGTGTCCTAACTTTTCGCAGATCATCTCGGAGACCGAGATCGAAGGTATTCCGTTGATCGAGACGCTGCATCATTCCGCGGTGTTGCCTCGCTGGTTGCATCTCCTGCGCGGCGAAGCCGATCTGGCAGTGCTGCATGTAGACTCGCACAGCGATCTTGGCAGTCCGAACCTCGTCATGGATTCGTCGGGATACGTTGTCGACCGTTGGACCCGCGAACGGGTGTTAGCCTCCGACCTGGCGACAGTCCGACGTGCCGTCGACAGCAGCGCGATCGAGATCGGAAATTACTTGACGGCGGCGCTTTTCTTGTTGCCCATCCGCGGCGTTGCCTGGGTCCATCTGCCAGTGGACAGAAATTTTTCTCGACCCGATCCGTCAGTCCTCGGTCTTAGGCTCGAATGGTCGAACTCCGACCCTCTCGATTCCTCGTTGCGCCGCGTGTGCGCCATCCGCGGTGGGCCGCCGAAAGACCTGTGGTTCGTCGACGCAAGCAAGCCGGCTTGCGATCGATTCGCGAGCCTCCACGATTTGAAGGTCATCTTGGATATCGACCTGGACTACTTCGACAACTCTGCCCACACAGGACACCAGCGGTTCGGGTCTGCGACGCTCGATCAACGCTGGGACTTGTTCATGGACTTAGTGCGTCGTCTAGATCCGGCGCGCGTCGTGGCGATTTCGATTGCGCATTCACCTGGTTTCTGTCCAGCAGCGGTCGCATCGCGCTTGTCCTCTGATCTCGTGGAGAGGTTAACCCAGTGGCGGAGGCAGAAACGAAAGCCGTGATTCAAGCAGCGTTTCGGGCGGCGTTTTCGCAACGGGCCGAGGGAGGCCATTCGTCCATGAAAGCGGTCACGCGCTGTTGGCTGCTGGAACCGCAATTCGGACTGCTTTTCCGGAGAAATTGCGAAGCCTGGTCCGTTCTATGACGTTTGATGGAGCAAGCCGGAAACTATCCGTAGACGGCATTCAAGGCAAACGCGATTCTCATTCGCTGATAAAGTCAAGCCGGTTCGCCGAATCATCGGTTTGTGATCGCATTCCGTTCGCTTCTAGGATTCGCGAAACCGGACTGCGGATTTGCCCTGCAGAGAAAAGAGCAGCAAAGCTCATCCGCGGCGAAGGGTGTGACACTTTCTCCAGTCCGGTTTGCAGGCGGCATTCGCGAAATTGCGGCCATTTCGCGCGGTTTTGCGGGGATTGCAGCCGAATTTCTCTGCAGTTCAGACTGCGTGGCGGAGGGAGAGGGATTCGAACTCTCGATACGCTTTTGGTGACCGTGCAAGAGGCGACGTGTGCGCGAGTTACACGATATTCTGCAACGTGAACGTCCAATCCCATCGACAGGCGAGAACCAGCGATAGGCATCAGTTGGGACTTTTGTTGTTGGGACAAAAGGGCGAATGGCTAGCGATTCTGGGCTGAAAGACGTAACTTGGAGGCTGGTTTCTGCGCCCATTTGGTTCGCACGTGACTGCCTGCCTACCGCGCAGTCCAAAATGGAAAATATTCTCCAGGGTAGCGCTCGTTCCAGGCGAATGACGGTCGATCTTCGGGGATTTCTACTCGTAAAATTTGCGAGGCAGTTCTAGGGAACTTGGCTGCTCATTGGTCAGGAATACAGAGCGAGTCTTGCCCTGCTTATTGATGCTGCTGGCAAGATGAATAAAAAGGGGCATACGCGCGGTTGGAGCAACTAGGCTGTAGGGCGAGTGTGCGCATGGCAGCGAAGCGACAATTCTCAGTGACGCCTTGGCTACCCTCCGAGAAGAGTAAGGGTCTGCGTACTCAGGCTGGCCAGTACCGCTTCACCGGCGTCTGGGTTGTAGTCGTGAGACCGCGCCTTCGTCAGATCATGGAGCGTGTAGCCGAACGGCTGGTACCGAACGTTTCTCAAAGCTACGCTGGAGAGATCGTTCGAGCAGGACACTCACAGGCGTGAGAATCGTCGTTATGACCCGACCAGGGGCACAAGAGACATGGCGAATACCGGCACGTGCTCGTTGTCGGGGAGGATGATGCTGCGCACCACCTTATTACTGTCTAGATTGAAAGAGTACCCATACAGATAAAAGGTACGCGCGTCCTTGGCGCCATCACCCTGCAGGCGATAGGGCATGACCACTGCCTCAGACTCGCCTTTGTAGCCGCTCGATCCGTACCAATCGCTGAGGCTCTGCGTGATAATCGAAGATGTGCCATCGGCGTATGTGATCGTAAAAACCTGAGACTCCTGTTCGCCATCGACGCCCGCGGCGAGAATCTTGAGGCTGGCGAACTTGCCCTCTGGAAGCGCGACGGTTTTGCCGGTGACCGCGTCTGGCGCGTTGGCCGGCCCCAGATTGAACGTCACGCCATCCCACAACGGGCTTGAACCCAACGCTTCTTTCGAATAGGCGAAGCCGTCGCCGTCCAGACTCGCGGAGGTATCGAACTTTGAGCCGTCGTTGTAGATACCTTTCGTGTTGTACGCCAAAGAAAGATCGACAGCCACCGTGCCTTTTTTCATGCCAGCCACGGTGAGTGCGACTGTAACCGAATGCGACAGGTTGCCCGAAACACCCGTGACGGTGACGGTAGATGACGCCGGGGGAGCGGAAGCCTCAGCCGTGAGCTTCATCGTGCTGCCTCCCGATGCGCCCGCCAGACCGAATGACGCCGTCACGCCTGGTGGCAGTCCCGAGGCTGTCATGCTGACTGTGCCAGTGAAACCGCCGCGTGGGAACACTCCGATCGCCGTTGAGGCACTCTGTCCCTGGATAAAAGACAGCGTTGCAGCGGAGGCAGAGAGCATGAAGTCGCTCACGCCGCTCGCAGGTGATGGGAGAACATCATAGAGTGGCTGCGCCGGCTTCACGGCGGCGTACTCCTCCGCGACCGAGATCGCCAGAATGCGGACCTTGTCGTTGTCCGGCAGCGTTATCGTCTTTGCGCCCGCCGGCAGGTCGATCGGATACGCGAACAGATAAGCGTAGCGGTAGGACACGTTCTCGCCCGCGGCGTTGTGATGATGCGAGCAGTACCATGCCAGATCGGCGCGTTTGATGAAGCCCGGCTTGAGGCCCGTCATGTGACCGTAATCGTCGTTTGAAGTGTCATTCGAACTCCACTGCCGGTCATCCCATTGGCCGATGAATCCGCCCCAGTTCTCAACATTGAGGTCGACCGCAGTGCTGCCGACTTTGAACGTTGCTTTCTGGTCGCCGTCCGCCGAGGCAGCTAGAACGTAAGCGCGGTTATGGTGGCCGGCCGGCAGATCAATCGTCTGTCCTCTGGCTACAACTGCGTTGGGTGACCCCGTCTTCGCTGGCGCAAGCTGGAATTGCACATCGTTGAAGGTGATTTGCGCGGGCAGCATCTCAGTCGGCAGCGCGTTGCCGTTGCCGTCAAATCCGCTTTCCGATTTTGTGCCATCGTTGCTCGCGGTAGTGAGGTCGTAGTTCAGCGTCACGGGGACGGAGTGCCCCGCCACAACTGTGGTTGTCGCCCCGGCCAGCTTCACAGCAAAGGTCCGCGGCTGGTAGGCGGAGAAAGAGGTAACCAGCGCGCCGCCGCTCACAGTAGCAACTCCGACCGGCTGCTCCTGCCCGTTCACCTCGCGCGCGGCCGTAATCGCAGTGTGGAAAGATACACGAACGTCAGTCTGAGGTTTGCCATCGAGTTCAACCATTCGCACGATGATCTCGTCGCCTTGTTCGGCTTTCTTCAGCGCCAGCACCCGAATCCGCGGGTTGCTCACCTTCAGTAGAGAAAGCTCTCGACCCAGCGCGCCACTGTGTTTGGTGGCTTCAAACGCGATGAGTGGATCGTTGAGGCGCTGCGCCTGCCAATCGGTTTGTCCCGTGCGCCAGTCGGCGGGGTGCCCGGCGATTCCGTAAACGAACTCGTGATGACCGATGTCTTGCGTGCCCTGGTCGGGATAACCACCGCGCGTGCCCGGAGTGCGAATAAGCGTGAGGCGAATGGTGTGGTCGTTCGGCTTATCTGATCCGTTCTTGCAGTCGGTCAAGATGGTGGCGCCGAACTCGCCGTTCATGTCAGTCAGGTCAATCCACTGGTGCGACGGCACTTCAAATTTCTTCGGCTCCGCGCTGGGCCGCTGGATGGTGCCAATGTCCCAGTTATAAGTGGCCATCTGATTCGAAGCGGCTAGAGGGAAACTAGCTTTCAGGTTCGACTCTTTGGTGTTCCAGTCGATCGCGTTGGCGATCTCGACGCGCTTACCCGCATCACCCGCCGAAAGCCGGATGGTCTGCACGAATGCGGAGCCCGCTGTCTCCCGCGAAACTTCCACGGCCACGCGCGCCGGACCATTCTCGACCACGCGACTCTTCGCTGGACCACCGACGTAAGTTTTTGGCGCGGCCTGCTCCTGATCCCAATCCATATTCCATGCCGGCCAGTGCTGGGGATTGTCGTAGGAAATAGCAAGGCGGGCTGGAGCGGCCAGCAACTCTTTGTTTATTGACTTGTCGAAAATGCTGGCGATGTCCCCATCGGCATTCAGTTTCACGCGGTAGTACTGGTTCTCAAGCGAACTCTCCGACACTTTCAATGTAGCGACTCCTGGCGCACCTGTACCGGGCTGCACGTCGTAAACTGCGTAGCCGACCGATGGCTCTTTCGCTGCAAAGATGACTTTGCCGTTCGAAATTTGCGCCGGGACTTCTTTGCCGTCCGGTCCGGTCACGTGCACTGTTTTCGGCATACCTCCGGGGAAGTTTAGGCTGGCTTCCAGCACATCTTCGCGCGCGATATTCAGCGGATTAAATACCACCAGCGGGACGCCTTTCGCTTCGGTGTTCAGCGCCGCACTAACGGCTTCGGTGGCATTGTTGAGCACGCCAGCGAACTGGTTCATCGCGATCACGTCATCGTTCCAGGCGAACTCGTAAGATTTTGGAGTGGCAGTGCCAGCGGCAATGTCGTGGAAGTGGCCGCCCATGGCCAGCGTCCAGGCGTCGTTGAGGCGTTGCAGCGGATATGGCCGCGCCCCCAGCCATTCCGCTGCGATCGAGGCCTTCTCCGCCGCATCGGCCAGCAGTTCTTCTTCCCGGATCCAGCGCTTCTGGTAGCCCTGCGACGTCAGCGAACCGGCGGAATGATTGGTCAACTCCATTTCGCCCGTGTAGCGCGGAAGCCCAGCGGCCTGCGAGGGCGTGATGTTGAGAAACATCTGCTCCGCGTTGGTTGAGATCACATGCACCGGGCCATCGCCCACTTTCACCGGAGGCTCCTCCGTCTGCTGTCTGCGAGAAAAGAATCCGTGTGGGGGCAGGCTGGTCGTGCCCAGCGTGACGATGGCTTCGAGACGCTTCACGTACTCCTCGTGCGGCGCCCCGCCAATGTCGCCCGTGCCGTAGTAGTGATAGTCCGTGTATACGCCGCTGACTTTGCCGTTCAGTTCGACCCGCGCCGCCCAGTTTCTTTGATGTTGTTCTTGCGCCCGATCCTGATCGATCCGCATAAGCGCCGCTTGTTCGCTGCGCAGGTGAATGGATTCCTCAATGTCGTTTGGGTCGGACGCATGACCGCTGCGCTGTTCCCGATCTAACTTGGCGCGCACCGCCTGCAACTTATTTTGTACGTCCTGTAGTGCCGCGTCAGGCGGGAGCGGCGGCAGAGGTTTGCTGAGATCGGTCTCGACGCCGCCATCATAAGCACCCGGATTCAGCCCGGCCAGCACGCTTTCGCCATCCGGCCCCACCCACACGCCTACGTTGAACGGCGTGCCTTCCGGCGTTTTTTCAGGCGACTCCGGACCTCCTGCCGGAGCGGACGATCCCCATACCAGTTTTTGCGTGGAGAATCCTTTTACGCCGGAGTGCGCGAGAATGGTCGGCAGCGACGAGGGAAATCCGAAACAGTCGGGCAGCATGTATTCCGCGCTGGCCCGGCCCAACTCTCTGCGAAACCAGTAGTTGCCGTACAAGACTTGCCGGATGATGCCCTCGGCGCTAGGAGCGTTGACATCGCCCTCTTCCATGGACGATCCCGTCGGGAACCATCGGCCTTGATCGACGTACTTCTTCAGCCGGGCGAAATCGGCGGGGAAATATTCCTTCATGAAGCGGTAACGATTGGCGCCGCTGAAATTGAAGACGTAATGAGGATATTTATCGAGCAGGGTGAAGTTATCCTCCATAGTCTTGCGGATATATTCGTCGATGACCTGGGGATACTCCCATCGCCATTCGGTGTCGAGATGGGCATAGCCAACCACGTAAAGGGTCGGCTGCTTGCTCAGGTCGGGTTTTTCGGTGGTTTGGGCGTGGGTCACGGCGAGCAACAGCAGGCAGGCTGCCGAAATCGCAAACGAAGTCGCAGGAAATCGTCGCATCGAAACTCTCCACGAAATCTCAGGATGCCGCTTTCGCAGTTTCGTATTGTTACATGTCAGTTGACGGTTATGCTCACCGTAGGAGCTGTGTTGGATTGAGTCAAACCGTTCGCATCTTTGCCGGTAATCGTCAACATGTACATTCCGGCAGGAGTTCCGGGATTGCCACCACCACCTCCGCCGCTGCTGCTACCTGATCCGCACGCGGGAAGAACGATGAGAGTAGCCAGTACGATCCACAGGAGCAGAACGCCCAATATCTCCTTCCGCCGCGAACCTGCGGAGCCGAGGCCCAGGCCAATCAGCGCCAGTCCCGGCACAGGCAACCACAGCGCATAGAACACATTGGCATGGCGGAGCAAAGCTCCGGATGGGCCCACGGTCTTAAAGGTCATCGTCGACACCACTGGATTGCCCGAGGTCACCGACACCGGGTTCATGCTGAACGAGCAGCTAGCTTGCGCCGGCGTGAAGGTGACCGTAGACGCAACGGCGCATGTGAGCGTGACAGTGCCGGTATATCCGTTGGCCGGAGTCACGGTCACAGCCGCGGTAGACGAGCCACCGGGACTGATCGAGGCCGGGCTGGCTGTCCCTGCAGAAAGCGAATAGCTCGCGGGCGGCGTCACTGTGACAGCGATGGTCGCGGTCTGAGGGGGCAGTGTTCCCGAAGAGCCGGTAACAGTCACCGTGGTTGGTCCGCCCGTGGATGCCGAACTGCTCGCCGTCACCGTCAAAGTGCTCGTGGTCGTTGCAGGGTTTGTGTTGAACGATGCGGTCACGCCAGCGGGCAGGCCTGACGCAGCCAAGGTCACGGTGCCGGCGAATCCGCCCGTGGGGTTCACCGTGATCGTGCTCGTGTTGTTGCCGCCTTGCGCGACGTTCAAGGTGCTGGGCGCAGCCGACAGGGTGTAGCCCGGCGCGCTGGCAGTGTTCCCCGACAAAGTGAGTGCCAGAACCAACGAAAAGTTTGTGCCGTCAGTGTTCTTCAGCGCAATGCTTTGTACCACCCGAGTGGAGTCCAGAGTGTAGGTGTAGGAGTAGAGGTTGCAAGTAGTGTTGGTCTGAAGCGTGCCATCGCTGTTGATACGGTCCATGCCGCCCACCGCGACGCTCTCGTTCGGATTGTTGCCAAAGCTGCACCAGTCGCTGAAGGTTTGGTTGAAAGTCTGAGCCAGGCCGGTTGTGTAATTGACGGTGACCGTCGCGGTATGGCTGCCCTGGACGCCGGTGCCCAACATGCTCAAAGTGGTGTAAGCGGTCTGCTGGCCCGGGGGCAGGTCGAGGGTCACGCCGGGATTGAGGTTGATCATGTCCACAACGCACGACGTCGTGCAGGTCTTTGTATTCACCGTCCCAAAGTTGAAAAGGACGCCCTTGATGGTTAGCGCCGGGGGAGTAGTTGAAGGCAGGCCCAACTGCTGAGCGGAATATCCATCCGCACACCCGCCGGTGAGAGTACAGGCATTTCCTCCTCCATCCATGCCACCGTTGGCCGGGAAAGTGATTCCGTTGTTGTAGAGGCCGGCCACGTTGTAGGCGGACGAGAGGCCGACCTGTGTTCCCAGGCTCTGCGTCGTCAGCGTGGCCGCCAGCACCACTATGTCGCGGTTATTGGGCAGGGTAAGGCTTTTCACAGTCTTCGCGCTGTTAAGAACAAAGGTGTAGCCATACAAGTTGAACGGCCGGTCGTCCTGAGCTCCGGTGCTTAAATCGCGATAGGGCATGGTCACGCCGAAAGTTTCGCCGGATTGTTTCCCGGGATTGGTGCTGCAACCGCACCAGTCGCTGAAACCCTGGGTGAAGGCGCTGGTCGTGTTGTCGGTGTAAGTTACCGTTATGGTCTGAGACAGGACGGGCCCGTTGAAGCTGGTGGCGAGCAGTTGCAGTGTGGTGAACTGGCCGGCGGGCAGCGTGATTGCCTGGCCAGCGCCGGACACGGCATCGAGTTTATTCGCGGGACCGAAGTTGAACTGAACTCCGTTAAGGATGCGATTCGCGGTCAGCAGGTTCGACGAATACGCGGAACCTAAACCATCGAGGCCGGTGGTGAAAGTCGTGCCGTCGGTGTAGATGCCGTTCAGGTTGTAGGCTGAGGAGAGATCCACAGGCGTGCCGGAGCCGCCAGTGCCGGTGGCCGCGTTTACCGACACAGTGACGGTGGTCAGGTTTTGGGTGATGCTGCCCGACGTCCCGGTGATGGTCAAGGGAGTGCCCGGTCCGGTTGCCGCCGTGCTGCTCGCGGTCAGCGTCAGCGTGCTCGTGCTCGCGGTGCTGGTGGGATTGAAAGACCCGGTCACTCCGCCAGGCAGGCCGCTAACCGGGGATAAAGTCACCGTCCCGGCGAAACCGTTCTCCGGCGTCACCGCGATCGTGCTGTTCGCGGTCGCGCTTTGGTTGACGTAAATGTTATTCGGCGCCGACGAGAGGACAAAATCCGGCAACGCCAGTGTCACATAAGCAGTTTGAGTCACTCCTCCACTCGTGCCCTTGACCACGAGGATGAGATTTCCACCGGGACTGGAACTGGTTGTCGAAACGGTCAAGGTCGAAGTGGTTGCGCCCGTGATCGAAGCCGGATTGAAGCTGGCAGTTACGCCTGTTGGCGCATCGAGGACGGTAGCGGTCAGAGCGACAGTCCCCCCGAAGCCATTCGTGGGAGTCAAAGAGATCGTGCTGGTTCCACTGGCGCCCGGCGTGAGGTTCACGGTGCTGGGGGATGCCGAGAGTGTGAAATTGGGCTGGCCGACCAGTACGGGAGCCAGAGCATTGATCATGCCCTGCCCGTTCGGCGTGCCCCAGCCGGTCACCAGGTCGTAACCCGTGACCGCGTTGAAGCCTTCGATTCCGCTGGGGAGGCAGCCCAGGGTACCAACCGTGCAAGCGACTCCGTTCGCATTGTTGCCGCTCGTGATGTCGTGGAACACGGTGGTGTAGCTCGATCCTTGGCCGATGGTGTAGACCGTTGTGTTGAGAAAACCAACCGTCTCGCCGTTGGCGGCAGCCTGCTGGTTCGCCAGAGCCACAAAGCCGGCAAAGCGCGGCGCGGCAAGGCTGGTTCCGCCGACTCCACCGCAGCCGCCGTTTCCACAGAAAAAATTATCGGTGTTGGCTTCCGCGGCAACGTCCGGGATGTCGCGGTACTTATTCGAGCCCCCGTTTGACCCATTGATCACCGGCGACTGGTAGCTCGGAATCAGATTAAGACTATTGGTGGCGCAAGTATTGTCACACCATCCGCCGCCGCTGCCGATCCATCCGGTCTCCGATAGCCAGGTGCCACCCGGCCCATTCGTGGTCAAGTTCGTGCCTCCGACATCCGTCACGTTGGAGCTGTAGGCAGGCCAACCATTGCCCCCAATGGTTGCTCCGGCGTCACCCGAGGCAATAAACAAGTTTTGTCCCTGGGCATGGAATTCCGCGAAGATTGCCTCGTCGGAAGCAGCATTGTTGTCCGGGATGCCGAAGGAAAAACTCATCACCTTGGCAACGTTGTCGGTCGCATAGGCGTTGAATATGTCGAGGTCATCATGACTGGTCCCATACGATTCATAGACAATCATCACGGAGGCGTTGGGGGCCATGGATATCTGCTGCTCGATGTCAATGACTTCTTCGCCGTCGTCGCAGCCGCTCGGTGGCGTGCCCGAACAAATTCCGCTAACCCCGTTCAGCAACTCCGTCACGATGGGGACGTTGAGCGGTTGCCCGACGGTGGTGAAGTAGAGTTGCACGTCGCTCATGTTCCAAGGGCCGAACTCGGCCAGTGCGAGGCTTTGTCCACTGGCATCGAGAGTGACGCCGGGCGCATAAGCCGCCCGGATGTCACTGCCGAGAAACAGACCGCCCTGGCCGGAGCCCGTGGTGTTGGCATGAACACCGTCCAGCGGAAAGCGGCGCAGATCCGCAGGATGGGGCAGCGCGAAGTTGGTGAGACCACCGACGCCCAGCACGGGGAGACCCGGATCAACCGTAGGCTCGACATCGGGCGCATGGAACGTGCGATTTTCTGTCGGGTGTTGGTAGACCTGCATCTTCACCTGGAAGGCCTGCTCGATGTTGGCTACCGATCCGCTCACATCAACCAGCATGCGATTGGGCGACTTGTGGGTCACCCTGAAACCGTGTGACATGGCGAAGCCGATAACGCGCTGATAGTCCACCACTGTGGGACCAAATTGCTCTGTGAACTGCTGTACCGTCAGGTACTGATGGTATTTCGGATTGGTGGGGTCATCAAGCTGCTGCAGCAGCGCTTGAAGTTGCTCCTGGTTGCGCAGCGGAAGTGTGAGTGCCAGGCTCAACCGTTGCGAACTAGGCATGCGCCCAACCACTCGCGCGCTGGCGGGGGCCGATACGTGGGTCTGGAGCGCTTGCCGCTGTTGCGAATGTGCAGGTGTGGTTAGCAGCGGGAACGAAACCGCGAGCGCGGCCCACAAGAGACAGGAGCCCGCCCGAACAAGTCTCCGCATGATCTTTGTCCCCCCTTATCAATCGCCAACTTGCCGGAGACTCCTGGCTTCGAAGATCTGTTCCTTACTACTGCACGATCACGGTGATGTTGCCGCCGGCGCCGAACTGCGTTACCCCACTCGCGTCAGTTCCCGTGATGGAGAGAGTGTAGGTACCTGGAGGCGTGCCCACGTTGCCCAGATGAACTGTGCTCACACAGGCCGGAGTAACAAGTAGCGTGGCAAGCAGCATCCCGAGGAACAGCAAGCCCAGCAGCTTCTTCCGGAGTGTTCCGGAGCCAATGCCGAATCCCACCAGCGCCAGTCCGGGGAGCGGTAGCCAGAGCGCGTAGAACACGCTGCGCGGCTTGAAGATCGCCGCCGATTTTCCCTTAGCCGGGGTAAAGGTCAGCGTCGAAGTACCGGGCGCTCCCACCCCCACCGTCACCGAAGTCGGATTGAATGTGCAGGTGGGTGCAATCGTTGCGCCGTTGGTTGGAATTGGCGGCGAAAAGGCGCATCCCAGTGTAACCGTACCGCTATAGCCGGCTTCCGAGGTCACGGTCACGGGTGCCGTCGAAGAGCTGCCAGCACTCACCGTGGGTGGAGTCGCTGCCCCGCCCGCGGTGACGTAGCCGGGAATGGCGACCACCGTGGCGGCAAGAATCACGATGTTGCGGTTGTTGGGCAGAGTGACGTCTTGAACGGTCTTGGCGGCGTTCAAAGCCAGCGCGTAGTTGTAGACGCGGAATGTCCGATTGTCCACGGCGCCTCCCTGCAGACGGTAGGGCATCGCCAGGGCAATCGCCTCACCAGTATTGTAGGGGCCACCACTAAACCAATCGCTGAAACCTTGCGTGAAATTATCGCTGCTCCCGTCCGTGTAGGTGACCGTAACTGTTCCCGACTGGCCGCCTTGTACGCCGGTGCCGATCAACTCGAGCACTGTAAACTGGCCCACAGGCAGGTTGATCGGACCGGACGCTGCCGACACGGTGCAGGTTGAACTCACTGGAGTGCATCCGGAGACCGCATTGGGGGCATTCTCCGGCCCAAAGTTGAACACAATCGTGTTTGGACTCTGCGGCAGGGAGAGGGTCGGGTAAGAAGGGGCCGCGCCCATGATAGAGCCGGAGTTCGGAGGTGCTGTCGCTATCATGGCGTTGGCCGAGAATCCCGCCCCGCCGCCGTCCAGACCACCGTTGACCGGAGGCGTCCCGTCCGTGTAGACGCCACTGATGTTGAATGCCGAAGATAGATCTACCTGCTGCTGTGCAACCCCTTGCGCCCAGGCCAGCGTTATCGAGAGCGGAAGCGCAAGGACCCATGCCGCCACCAGCAGAAAGAACATCGCCGAAAAGTTTTTCTTCATGTTCATCCCTCTTCCCTCCAACAACATCTTCGGGCGAAAGCCTTTGGTTCCGATTCCGTGCTTCAACCGCAGCCCATCTAGAAAATGATCTTGCCCGAAACCCGCAGGTTTCTCGGAAAGTTTTGCTGCGTCGGGCCCACCGTGCCGAAGCCCTGCCAGTAACTGTGTTTGGTCTTCGTGTTGTAAAACAGGCTGGCCGGCCCATCGGCGGGGTTGGTGTCTGGTCCTAACAAAAGAACAGAGTTCAGAGCGTTGAACGCTTCTCCCCGAATCTCGAAACTGAAGCGTTCCGTGACCCGGAACTTCTTTTCAAGTGAGAGATCAAGATTAGGTACAGTAGGGTTACGCACCTGCGGAGTCTGGCCAGCAGTGGTGTTGTAAGTGAATCCGGTGCCACCGATGTGCGGCACCTGGCTGGCGCAGGTGTTGGGATTGCCCGTAAAGCCGGCTTGAGGATTGAACCAGTGGGCGACGCTGGTGCCGTTCGGCGGTGCGAAGCTCTTGCAGGTGTAATCGTAACTCTGGTTAAGGCCGACCGGAGTGCCGCTCTGCGCCGCGAATACCCAGCCCAGAGTCCAACCCCCTAGCCCGTAGTCCAGTGCTCGAGGCGCGCGCGAAAGGAATGTTCTCCCTTTCCCTACCGGCACTTCATACACGCCGGTCACCGCCAGGACGTGAGTGCGATCGTAGCCGGAAATCCAGTGGATCTGGTTGGCATCCTGATACGGATAGCCATTCTGCCAGCCATCGCCGGTAATGTTCTTCGACCAGGTGTAAGCCACATTGAATTCCAGACCGTGGGTGGTCCGCTTGGTGAGCTTGGTCTCCCAGCCGTTGTACCAGTTCCAGCCCACCGGATCGTTGTATTCTCCAACCGGCGGAGCGGTCTGGAAGCCACAATACTGTGAGTAAGGCAGTATCAGCGCAAGAGCGGGGATGGTGGGCGACTGTCCGCAGCCGCCGGGAAACGACATGGAAGCAACCTGATAATAAGGGTTGGGAACCTGTTGGCTATAGTTGCCGGGACTGTAAAGGGCGTACTGGAGCTGACTGTAGGTAATGCTGCCGTTGTACCATTTGAGCGCGCGCAGCCGGCTGGCATAGTTGCCCGCAAAGCGGGTATCGAGCGTCATCTGACCCGGAAATTCGTGCTGGAATCCGAGCGACATGACCTGAGTGCGTGGAATCAAGCGCTTCGGAGTGTCGACGGCCAATCCGCCGCTGCCCACCCCGGCCAATGTGACTCCAGCCTGACCCACGGGCGGCTGCAGACCAAGGGGATACAGGGCCGAAGCCGGAAAGGGCGCACCCGCACCGTAGGGACCTGCCGATGCCGCCGCCGGCGCAGCTCCGCCCTGCACCGGATCGGCGTTCGCATCCGTGGATATGACGTAATTTGTTGACTGCTGGTAGCCGATCGGCGCGCCACCCTCCAAGCCGTTGCCATACATGAGGCCCCAGCCTCCGCGAATCACCGTCTTAGGGTTGACCGCGAAAGCGAATCCGATTCTGGGAGCGATGTTCTTCCAATCCGTATCGTAGGCATTGCGCGGCTGGCCCTTGCTGCCCGCCAAAACGATGTCACCGAGAACCTGATTCGGCACTTTAATGCCAGCCGCATTCCAGGCCGCGAGATTCGCCGCATTCGCAACGTTGGCCTGGTAAACACCGTCACTGGTGATCGGGTTCACACAAGTCTGGCAGAAGCCGCGAGGCAGTTCGTTGTAACGCTCCTTGAGCCCCACCTGCACGTCGTAGCGCAACCCGAGATTGAGCGTCAGGCGATGGGTGACTTTCCAGTCATCCTGCGCGTACAGGCTCCATACCGGCTGGTAGTCATAGAGCGAGTCATTCCAGTTGATCGCGCTCCCTGAGGTGCTAGTGACGCCGGGCAGCCCGAGCAGAAAGTCAGCCCATCCCGAACCATTTGGCGTGTTGGTGTTGGAACAAGTTCCGATGCTGTTAATGCAGGCGCTGTTGTAAGGGTCGAACTGCGTCCACTGCCCGCTAAAGGTGAATACTCCGCTGGGGGGTCCGCCGATTCCGTTGATGGGGTTGCCATAGAAGAATTCGCCGACTGCCCCGCCGAAGTGGATGTTGTGCTTTCCCCTGGACTTGGTAAAGTCCGCGTCCAGTAAAACGCTGGTGGAAACGTCCTTGGTGTTGTTGCTGCCAAACAGAGTCGGCATACCGCCGATGTTGTACTCCGGAAAATCCTTCAGCGTGGTTGTGGGCGGGAGCGGCATGGTCAGACCGATTGCGCTGGGCGGTTTAGCGTCGGCAAAATTTCCGTCCGGAACGGCGGCCGTGTAGCGGGTGAACGAAAGTTTGAAGTCCGCCAGAAGTGTGGGGGAGAAGACGTGCGTCATGTCCTGCGACGCGGCCCAGTTTTCACGCACCCAGTTGATGTTGCCGTTGGCCTCCAGCCCTTGAAAGCCATTATTGCTGCGGTACTCATAGCCCTTCTGCCACTCGAAAAAGCTGTACCACTTGGTTTTGTCGCTGGTGTTGAAGTCCACCCGGATCATGGGCTGGTTATATCTGTAGTAATCCGGGGCAACGGCAAAATAGTTCTGCGGCTCACCGAATCCGCCCACATAATTCTCGGCGCCCCCGATGTTGGGCAGGGGGATGTAACCCGCCTTCAACATGAGCAGGGCAGTGTTGTTGATTTTCGCGGAGGGAATCAGGCTGCCCGCCAGGCCGGTCAGGGGATTCACCGTCCCACCTGTGTAGGCGTTGGGATGGCCGACTTGCGACTGATTGTTGTTGCACGAACTGGGCGGACCGGTAATGAGGCCAGTCTTCGGGTCGAAGCACACTGCATTATTGGAGTTGCTCGGGTTGGTGCTGTCCCCAGCCTGGAAGAGTGTGAGGCCTTGCAAAACGTAGGGGTCCGCCTGCTGGCCAGTGCTGTTCTTATAACCGGGATCCATGGTCGCGACCAGACCAAAGTCAACGTTGCCGTTGGCGTCCGGCCGCAAATAGGCGGGCGGCACGTTGGTGGTCACGGTGTTGTAAATGGACTGGCGGTAGCCCTCGTAACTGAAGAAGAACCACAGTTTGTTCTTGAGGATGGGACCGCCAAAAATTCCGCCGAACTGATTTTCCACCTGCTGTTGCGTGCCGGCTCCCGAGACGAGAACGTTTTGCAGAGTGTTGGCATCGAACAAGCTGCCGTCCTTGTAGCCCTCGTACAGTTCTCCGTGGAATTCGTTGGTGCCATTCTTACTCACGAGAGAGACCGTACCGCCGGTAGTCCGGCCATAGCGGGCGTCGTAGGTGGTGGTCATCACGTTGACTTCTTGCACGGCGTCCAGATTCGGGGAGACGTTCCAGGTTCCGGCACCTTGATTGTCGTAGGTGGTCTGCTGCGTGATGTTGGTGCCGTTGAGGGTGAACTGGTTCGATCCGCCCGAGATGTCTGCCGGATTCACACCGCCACCGATGATGTAGGCGTTGGTGACGTCCCAACCTCGCGTACCGGAATTGCCCACGCCCGGCCCAAACCCCGTCGTTGTGAACTGCGACCCCGGCGTCGTGCCAATCAGCATGTAAACCTGACGGCCGGAAACTGGGACGTTCTGCAGAGTCTTCTCGTCAATGATGGTTCCGCCAGAGGCGTTCTCGGTTTCGAGCAGCGGGGGTGCGGTGGTCACCTCCATGGTCTCGTGGAAGCTGCCGACCTCCAGCTTGAAATTCTGGCCGAAGTACTTGCCGGCGAGCAGCAACACCTTGTCCTGGATCGCGGTCTTGAAACCATCCGCCTTCACGGTGACGGTGTAGGTGCCGGGCACGACGTACGGGATGTAATAAACGCCGGCGCTGCTGGTCACGTTGGTGTAGGTGGATCCTGTCTCGGTGTTGACGGCGGTGACCGCCGCGTTGGCCACGACCGCGCCGGTGGGGTCGGTGACCTGGCCGGTCAATGTGGCGCGGAATTCCTGTGCCAGCAAGAGTGGCGGAGACGCCACCAGTAGAAGGCACGCCATCAGGCCGACTGCGATCCAGAGCCGGTACATCCCGCGACCATCGTGAACTCTAGTGCTCGACAGAACCGTCATTGCGACCCTCCTCAAGATTTTCAGTGCTTACTCGTGCCCGCTGGCAGCCTGTCCGGAGAGCTGGCCGTGCCGCTCCCCAGTTGTCGGGATAAGGTTTTTCGGATGAGTGTGCTGTTGTGGTCGGGCCCGCGGGTTCTTTGCTGCGGCGTCGGCCGGGATCGATATGGTTCCCTGCGATTCCACCGCGCCAAATACTGGGGCGACAGTGTCGGTCTCGATCACGAAACCTTGCGCGCTGTTGGCCAGGAAGAAGTCGACGTTTTCCGTTCCCGGCGTGGTCCCGCCCACTGCGGCCAACGGGAACGCGGGAGTGGTCGTGATGGTGCCGGTGAAGCGGCCGGGGTTGCTCGCATCCGCCGCAAAAGTGCCGGTCAGCGGCCCGAGAATCAGCGTTGCGTTCGCCGGTCCCATGCCCTGGAAATCGCCCTCACCGTTGAACGTGCCCGGAGTGGTCGTGCTTACCGTGAAGTCTCCCGTCAGGCCGCCGTCGAAGCTGCAACAGCCGCCAAGGTTCGATTGATTCGACAGAAGAACGGCATAGCTTCCAGAAAGAGTCGCAGCGGCCGCGTCCGCCTGAGGAATCATCACTCCGATGGCGTTGCCATAGGGCGTCGCCGCCGACGTATTGTTCGCCTCGAACAGCAAGGCGCCGCCAGTTCCGGTGGGGTTGTTCGGATCAACGAGGTTGAGGTTGGGATCGGTCAGGTACACGTTATAAATCTGGCCCGAAGGAGTGGTCAGCGTGCCGCGTGGGCTGCCTGCGATGGCAATGGCCCCGGCGAGGGTGAGCGGGATGCCCGTCGTTACGATGGTTGCTGCGGGAGCGCCGCCATTCTCGACGTTGAAATCCATGATCCCGCCGGTAATGTTTCCGCTTCCGTCGCTGGTAAACTGGCCTGCGGCAGCGCTGGAGTCACCCCCGTTGTTGTTGTCGCCAAAGCCGAAGTAGCCGAAGACGAAGCCCCCGGTTAAAGCAGCGTTGGTATCGTTCGCGGCGCTGGCGAGGGAGCCTTGCCCAAATGCGGTACCCGTGTTGCCCGCATTGCTGACGTTGGTCATGCTGGTCAGCTGCAGCACTCCTGGCGTCACCAGGTAGTAGACATACTGGGTGGGGCCGACGCTGGCAGGCGTATCGGGAGTGGCACTCACCGTCAAGACTCCGCGCCCCTTGGCGTCTGGAGCCGTGTAGGTACCAGTGAACGGGAGACCCGCAGAGGGGGATGCGATCTCTCTGTTGTAGCCGGTGCCGCCCCCGTTATTCCCCACATTCTCGTCAAAGATGCCGCCGGTGATGTTGCCGGAAGTGCCCGGGACCGCGGTGCCATCCGCGGTGAAGATGCCACCCCAGCTTCCGTTTTCGTGCAGGGCGCCGCTGTATCCGGACAAGGTAAAAGAGTAGCCGCCGGAAACCTGCGACCCGGAAAAAACGGGGCCCGCGGTCTGTAGATCCATGCTGCCGATCGCGCCGATGGTCAGCCCATTGAACTGGTCCTCCTCGGCAATCACGAGGTGAGAATTCGAGGTAGCCGTGATGCCATGGGTCTGTTGAAGCGTGCCGCAGCAACTGGAGTTATTGAGGCTCAGGGAAATGTTTCCGTGGCCGGTCGCATCCACAGCATAGGTGCCGGTGACGGAGGGGGCGGTCCAGTAGAATCCGTTGGCTGAGCCGTCGGCTTCACCGCTGATCACTTTTCCGTTCCCGTCCAGCATGACGCTGGCCACCATGCCGAAAGAGCCGTTGCCCGGATAAAGGACAATGGTGTACTGCTGAGCGATATTGATCGTTGTGCTCATGCTTTGCGAGCTGTCGGCATTTGAAGTCGCTGTGATGGTGACCGCATAGGCGAGGTTGGGTGTGACGGGGCCATTCGCCGCCGCTACGGGTGCGGTGTAGAGCGTGTCGATCTGATACGCGGTCGACGTGGGATTGAACGAGCCGCAAGCGTTGGCCGGCGTACAGCTCCAGGTCACACCAGCATTGTTCTTGTCGTTGAATACAGTAGCGACCAGGCCAAGCTGCTGCCCGGCCAGCACGGGCGATGTTGTGGGGGGCCCTTGCGTCAATTGAACCAGGAGCGATCCGTTGCCGGCTCCGGTGGCGCCCGGGGCAACGCCGTTTCCGCCGCAGGCGGAGAGTGCCGCGAGAGCCACAGCGAGCAGAACACCGGCAAGAATTCTGTGATTCCTTGCGCACCTCGCCGGGAATTGGCGAGGCAAATCCTGCGCGTCCTTACTTACAGCCGGAAAGCTCAGCATCGTTCTCATCAGTGACTCCTTGGTGGAGCAAACTCCCGGATTCCGAAAGCAGGAGCGCAGAGATTTCACCGCACGGTGTACGGTGGGGCAGTATGGTGGATACAGACGGCAAAGGAAATAGTAGACATTAAACATTAATTGTACTAACGTAACGTTTTGTGAAACACCCAGCCGCCCGTTCCAAGACCGCCTCTCTCCCCGCGAATCGAATCATCATTCGCGAACTCGAGGACTACCTTCGCCGCACCCGGATTCGTCATGTGCATTTTGGGGACGGCAGCACCGCCCCGCCGGTGCTTGCCTATGTCACAAACTTCCCACGTCTCTCCGTCCCGCTCACGGGATGCCATCGGATGGAGGTGGCGCACAGCGGGCGCACCGAAACCATCAATCCGGTGCGCGGCCATGCGGTATTTGTGCCCGATCACGCCTGGAATAAGCCGGATTGGTCGGCGCACGTTGAGGCCTTCACGTTCTTATTTGGAGTGAAGCAAATCGGCGTCAGTCTGGTGCGCCATAAGGGGGACACGCAGTCGCCCTCAGCCGCACTGAAGGCCAGTGTGCACGGCGGTTATGATGTGCCGACCCACAGCATTCTTACTTCGCTGCGGGTTCTGGCCGCCGATCATGCCAAGGGGCCGCTGGCCCGCCTGCTGACGGAATCCCTGCTCTACGCCTGTCTCCGGCTGCTCAAATCACCGCAGAAGCATCCCACGCGCAAGGCGATTCGCACCTACGAGTCCGTTTGTCTGTATGTGCAGGAAAACTTTCAGGGCCCGATCACGCGGGAGAGTGTCGCCCAGCATTTCGGATTGGCCCCCAACCATATCTCGCGTTTGTTCCGCAAGGAAGGATTCATGCGGTTCAACGATTATCTGAACCTGGTGCGCGTTAATCGAGCCAAGTTCATGTTGCAGAACTACGGCTTGACCTTGAAAGAGATCGCTTCCAACTGCGGCTATAACGACACTGCCTATTTCTGCAGGGTCTTCAAGAAAACCTGCAAGGTCACCCCCACCGACTACCGCACAGCCAGCGCCACGGCGCATTAAACTTCCGCTCGCCCCTGCCCAGAGAAACTGGGCGCCTTCCCCGCGGTGGTCAAGCAGGTTGGATCGGAGGCGGCCCTCCGCAAACCGAGAAATGTTATCTGAGTACAATAAACGTTCCATCTCTCCTGTTTCGGGATTAGGACTAATCACACATACTACGGAACCGTGTCTTGACGCGGCCGCGCCTGGGTTGGGGAAGCGGTCCGCTGCCACTGCCCAGGGTGATCGTTCCACACGAAATGGAGCGGAACGAAGTGAGAGGAACGCGTTTGTGACAAGCCCCCTTGAGGGGTTTTGCGGCTACAATGCAGCGATATTGGTTTGTATCGAACTTGGCACTGAACTTTAATGCCTGAATTGATCAAGCAGCTTCGCCAGCACTTGCTAACGGGTGTCTCGTATGCGATTCCCTTCATCGCGTGCGGGGGCCTGCTGATCGCGTTTGCGATCGCCTTCGCTCCCATGACTCCCACCGGCCCGGATTTTTCCCAGGCTCCGCGGCTGAAGCTGATTCTTGACATTGGGTCGGCATCCTTCGCCTTGATGTTGCCGGTGTTGGCTGGCTACATCGCTTACTCAGTTGGAGGTAAGCCAGCCCTGGTTCCCGGATTTCTCGGCGGATATTTCTCCGATCAGGTCAAGGCGGGGTTCCTGGGCGCGATCCTGGCCGGCCTGCTAGCGGGCTATGTGGTGGAGCTACTCAAGAAGATACCGGTATCGAAACATCTCCGTCCGATCATGCCGATTCTCGTGATCCCGATTCTTTCGGGTGCGTTGATCGGAGTGGTGATGCTGAAGGTGTTGGGAGGGCCGATTGCGCTCCTGATGTCGCATGCGAACAGCGCACTGCGCGCCATGGGAACTGGAAACAGTGTGGTGCTGGCGCTGATTCTCGGCGCGATGATTGCTTTCGACATGGGTGGCCCGATTAACAAGACTGCGTTCTTTTTCGGGGCCGCTATGCTCAAGGAGGGTAACTATCAAATCATGGGAGCGTGTGCCGCCGCCATCTGCACGCCACCGTTAGGAATGGGCCTGGCCACATTGCTGCAGAAAAGTTTGTGGAGTACGGAAGAGCGGGACGCGGGGCTGGCCGGAATCTGGATGGGACTGATTGGCATCACCGAGGGTGCGATTCCTTTCGCGGCCGCCGATCCGATTCGCGTAATACCCAGCATTGTGGCAGGTTCGGCAGTTGCAGCCGTCATTGCCATGGTCGGCAAGGTAGGAGATCACGCTCCCCACGGCGGTCCCATCGTTTTGCCCGCCGTCGATCACCGGCTGGTATACGTATTGGCGATCGTGACCGGCACGATCGCAACTGCAATTTCTATCAACCTGCTGAAGGCACGAAACCGGAGGTTGACCGACAGAAGGGAGGAAGAGGCTGCATGAAGATTGTCGCCGTCACTGCTTGCCCAACCGGCATTGCCCACACTTACATGGCGGCCGCACGATTGGAGAAGGTGGCAAAAACCCTCGGCTTTGACATCAAAGTTGAGACTCAGGGCGCCATGGGCATCGAAAACAAACTGACGGCGAACGACATCCGTCAGGCGCAGATCGCCATCTTCGCTGTCGACATTGCGGTGGAAGAGCGCGAGCGATTTAACGGAGTCAAGGTCATTCAAGTACCGCTACAGGAAGCACTGAAGGATCCCCATAGCATTTTCGCCAAGATCGAACGCTGATATGACACAGAGGGCCAGCACGGCGCTGGAATTTGCATTTGTTTGCTCTTTGTCCGACGGTTTGCACGCGCGGCCTGCAAGCCACCTGGCCGAAGTGGCGAACGAGTTTGCCTCCGACTGCGCGTTAACGAACCTGCGTACCGGCGCCATCGCCAACCTGAAGAGCGTGCTGGCCATTATCTCCGCGGATGTAAGGCAGGGTGACGACTGCACTGTGCAAGTGAGGGGAGCGGATGAAGCAGCGGCACACGCGGTGCTGCTTCGTTTTGTCGAGCAGGTCCTTCCTGGCTGTGACGTGCCTCTGGCGGGAATGAGTAAGATTGTTGGCAGCGGTACGCTTCCCCGTGTGCTCCGTTCCGTTGGGGTCGACTGCTGTTTTGGATCTCCGATCAGTCACGGCATCGGCCAGGGCAGCGTGGTGATGCTGCAGGGAATGGCGTTGCCGAAGAAGCTGGGCGCAAGAGTTGCCACTGGTCCCCAAGGAGAACTGGAACAGATCGAACGCGCTACCGCAGCGGTTCGCGCCCGCCTTCGAGAAAGGCTGAGCCACCCAAAATCCGCCCCCGAGGCGGCGATATTGCAAGCGGACCTGGCCATCGCCAGCGACGTCACTTTCGCCCAGAAGCTCATGGAGCATGTTGCGCACGGCAAGTCGGCCGGGCAGGCGGTCATGGAAGCTGGCGAATTCTTCATCGATCTTCTGCGCCATTCCGAGAGCGAATACATCCGCGAGCGTGCCCTGGACATCGAGGAGATTTGTCTGCAATTGCTTGAGGAGATTTACGGTGTGGATTTTCAAACCGCAGCCGTTGAGTTGACCGAACCCTCCGTTGTGGTGGCGGAGACCCTGGCCCCCCAGCAGCTTCTCGGGCTCGACCGGCGCTGGTTGAAGGCACTCGTGCTGGAGCATTCCGGAGCCACGTCGCATGCGGCCATTCTGGCGCGCTCGCTCGGCATCCCCACTCTAGTGGGCGTGAAGAATGCGCGGCACATGCTGATGCCGGGGCGGGGAGTTGTGGTCGATGCCGTTCGGGGCTTTGTTGTGACCCAGGTCTCTCCTGCGGTCCAAAGATTCTACGGGCGGGAACAGAGAACGCTGGCTCTGCGACAGGATTTCCAGCCCCTCCAGACCACCGGACCCGCCATTACTGCGGACGGCAAGACTTTGGAAGTGGGGGCGAATGCTTCCTCCTACGAGGAGTTGTCCCTGGCGTTCGAGAGTGGAGCGGACGGTATCGGATTGTTTCGGACAGAGGCGGCTTTTCTGGGACGCGATCGTGCGCCCTCGGAAGAGGAGCAGTTTGTAATCTACGCGGAAGCCGCACGGGCCGCGGCGGGGCGACCCGTGATCATCCGCACCTTTGACCTGGGAGGAGACAAAGCGGCGCCATATCTGAATCTGCCGTCGGAAGACAACCCATTTCTGGGATACCGCGGCGTGCGGATTTACCCAGAACACCGCGAACTGCTGCGGGCCCAATTGCGTGTCATTCTCCGTGCCTCCGCATTTGGACAGATTCAAATCATGGCGCCCATGATCTCTTCTCTGGAAGAGGTCCTCCAATTCAAAGCTGAAATCTCGGGGGTCAAGCAGGACCTGGCTCGCGAAGGCATCGCCTTCCAGTCAGACCTACGGATCGGCATCATGATTGAGGTACCTGCGGCCGGGTTCATTCTCGATCAACTGTGCGCGGAAGTAGATTTCTTCAGCCTGGGCACCAACGATCTAAACCAGTATTTCCTCGCTGCCGATCGAGACAACCCGAAGACTGCCGAGCTTTCGAATGTGCTTCATCCGGGATTCCTTCGGTTTCTCAAACGGATCGTGGAGGAAATCCACGGAGCCGGAAAGTGGGTTGGAATGTGCGGGGAGATGGCGGCCGACATTCGGCACCTGCCCCTGCTGGTTGGATTGGGATTAAACGAGATTAGTCTTCCGGCTGCAGGAATTCCTGCCATGAAGCGAGCGATCTCGCAATTGTCAGCGGCTGAGTGTGAACAAGTCTTGAGTGATGTAGTCGATTGTCGGGAAAAGGCCGAAATTGAAGACCTCCTGGAACGCGCTCGCCCCTTGCGCTCCGCCCAACCTTTGTTGAGTGAAGAGCTGGTTTTGCTGGGGAGCGAAAGCAAGAACAAAGAAGAGGCGATCCAGGAGATTGTCGATGCCTTCTACATCGCGGGCCGAACTGAAGATCGCCCGGGGTTGGAAGAAGCGCTATGGTCCCGCGAAGCGGTGTACTCGACTGGGCTTGGATATGGTTTTGCCGCGCCCCATTGCAAGACCGAGGCGGTCACTGCCGACTCCATCGGAGTGCTCAAGCTGAATCGGGCCATCGATTGGGGCTCGGTGGATACCGAACCTGTGAACATGATTATCCTGATCGCCATGCGCGATCCTCAAATGCCGAGCCGGCATATGCAGGTTTTCTCAAGACTAGCGCGCAAACTCATGAATGAGGAATTCCGCGGACACTTGCTGGCGCTTGAGAACGCGCGCGACATGGCAACCTATCTGGCCCAGCAACTCGAAATCTCTCTTCATTGAATCAAGTTTTGCAACCGCAGGTTGTCGCCGTAGTCCGTATAGATCGTCGCGCCCGATCCGGAGTCGTGAGCCCGGCTTAATCGTTACGTGAGGAATGTGGAGGATCCCCCTGACCGAATATCTGGTGCGTAGAGGGCCAGTCGCGCCAATAACTCTTGTACCCCAGAAGTCTCCGATAAGAAAAGCTTCGGGGGCATCTTCGCGAAGACAGAAGCCTAACACGGGTTATGGCCGAGTAACGGGGAACCCGGAAGTTATCGGTTCCTCTTTCGGATTAGTACCGATAAACGCTTATGGGAACACCGAATACGGTTACCCAGCGCTCACAAAAGTCAACTCGGTGTGCCAAATCACTGGTTTGTGATCGCATTGCATTCGCCCACTGCCTCCTTGAAACCGGACTGCGCATGTGCCTTCCGGAGAAAGCCAGGAAAATACCGCATTCGATGCCGAGCAGTCCATTCTCTGCAGTCCGGTTTGTTTGGGAATAATCGCGAAATACGGGCAATTTTCGCGTATTTCGGAGGTCGAAGAGCCGACTTTCTCTGCAGTTCAGACTGCGTGGCGGAGGGAAAGAGATTCGAACCCTCAGTACAGGTCTGAATGGCGTGAGAGCCGACGTTCGCGTAAGTTGCGCGGAATCAACTGGTTCAAAAATTCTCCAGCAGACTGCCTGCTCCCCGTTCGACACGCTAAACAGTCCGGTTTCGCGAAACTTCTAGAGGCGAAGCGCCGGCGATTGTGTGGCTGAAAGTGGTCTCTGCCGATGCCTCCCAAGCGGCCAAATGGGTTCGCACATGACTGCTTGCCTGCCGGGCAGTCCGACGCGAAAAATCTCTCTGCAGGGTGTGCTCACAAGAAGCTAAATAAATGAAGGTTTTCAAAGATTCTTCCTCGTGCTTTGTTACACAACTACTGCCTCTTGGTTAGGAGGTAAAGACACCCCTCTGTCAGTTTGTTTTGTCGTCGGAAAACGCCAACTTCCCACAAGCCGACTTCTGGCCCGGCACAACTTCTGTATTACCCGTGACTCGGGAATCATCTGCGCAGTCGGCTCCCCACAATCTCAATCGCCCTTCTCACTCGCCATGCAAGAATGTTCCTGATCAGCGTTCGTTCTTTAGCCAAATAGGTAATATTTCAGCTAACTGATTGCAGGCAGTGCTTGCAACGGCGCCGAGTCCGTGAATACTACTCACTTGGAATATTCGTCGGTCAATCTCGCCAGCCGTGAGTTCAAAACCGATCCGTTTCCTTTCTATGCCCACCTGCGCGCCGAACTGCCGGTTTGCCGCGTGACTGTTCCACTCATGCCCGGCATTAACGAGGCTTGGCTAGTCACCCGCTACGACGATGTGGTCATCGTGCTCAAAGACAGTCGTTTTGCTAAGAGCCGGCTGCATGCCTCGAAAAAGCCTTGGCTGCCAAGCTTTGCGAAACCTCTGGAGCGCAATATGCTCGATCTCGACGAACCTGACCACACGCGGCTGCGCACGTTGGTACACAAAGCATTCACGCCAGCCATGGTCGAACGGCTTCGGGAGCGCATCCAGCAAATTGCTGATCAGCTCATCGATGCCGTGCAACAGAAGGGCTCGATGGACCTGGTGAGCTCGTACGCCTTGCTTCTGCCCCTGACGGTGATTATGGAGCTATTAGGTATTCCCAGCCAGGACCGTGATCGTTTCCATCGCTGGTCGAAGGCAGCTCTCAAGACGCCCACGCCGTTCAACACGCTTCGTGCATTGCCAGCCATCTGGGCCTTTATGCGTTATCTACGCCTGCTTGTTCGTCAGCTGCGATGCGCGCCCCGCGAGGGGCTGCTAAGCGCGCTGGTGCGGACCGAGGAAGCGGGCGACCGCCTCAGCGAGGATGAACTCGTGGCGATGACCATCCTGTTGTTGATCGCCGGCCACGAGACCACAGTCAACTTGATCTCTTCAGGGATGCTGGCGCTCTTGCAGCATCCCGACCAATTGGATCTGCTCCGTGCCGATCCTTCGCTGATCAAGTCGGCAATTGAAGAACTCCTGCGGTACACCAACCCGCTGGAAACCGCCACCCCCCGATATACGCGCGAGGACACAACAATCGCGGGTGTGACCATTCCGCGTGGCGCGCTGGTGCTGGCGGTAATCGCGTCAGCCAATCGTGACGAAGGCCAGTTCGATGATCCCGACAGGTTGGATATCACTCGCGAGAAAAACCGCCACATCGCCTTTGGCCAGGGCGCACACTTCTGTTTAGGTGCGCCGCTGGCGCGACTGGAAGGACAGATCGCTATCAATGCGCTCTTGCGTCGGCTGCAAGACGTGCAACTGGCTGTGCCAGTGGATTCTCTTCGATGGCGGACATCTCCAGTCCTACGCGGCCTGGAGGCGCTGCCAGTGCGGTTCTAGAGACGCCCCGGCAGAATGCCCAGGTGTGAATCTAAGATCTTGCAAAGCGCCGCAGGATTTACGAAACACCTGTCCCTTGGCCATGTAGTCGTGCCACCACGCGATAACTCACGAATGGTCGGCAATCCGGAAACTATCCCGAAACGGGCTTGTGGGAAGTGATGACCATGGACAACCCTCCTTATCCACCAAACACCGTGATCCTTTAGATACACTGCCACCTTTCGGCGGGAGTGTGCCAAGTCGATTCTGTGGCTAGCTTGAACCAGTTCCAAAGAGAACACTACTTCGTGCGGATCTCGTTACTCGATTCCTTGCCAGATTCCTGTACATCAGTACGCTGGAACAGGGAGGTTTCAGCATGCTGGGGTTCGTTGTCATATCCTGTGTACTTCTCCTGGTGTTCCTATTTCTGACCAGGCACGCAACGGCACCATGTGACCTGATCGCGGTATCTGGTGCCGAACGCCAGCTTTTCTATAGCGGCACGTCCCCGTTTTTCCGCTGAAGCCGCAGCTCGCAGCCATGGACTGAGACTCTCCGCCCCAGCGAAAGACTACCTCTTAACGAAGTCAGCAAAAGTTTTGTCGGAACTCGAAGAGAAAGGTGAGTTGAAGTCGAGGCGCGCGGAGATCGAACGCAACACGGCTGCGCTGATTGACCATATCGTTCAAAATGCAAAGTATGGCTCAATCGTAAACGAAATAACATACGGCGATTTAGCAGCTGGCCTCTCGCTTTTTTGCCGCTTATTTCCCCACTCCATTCCTTTCTGCATGAAGGCAGAATAAGCAGGTTTCGCCATGTCGTCGGTTCCTCCTGTGACGCCGCCCGCTGGCCCAGGCGCAGTCCTTTCCCCGCCTCCGGCTCCGCCTGCGGTGCCCATCGTTCCCCTTACTCCGCCCACTCCTCCGATCCCACCGGATTGGCGAAAGCACGCATTCGACTTCCTCGGTGATTCGACCAAGCAGTTAATTACCGTGGCAACCGGCGTCGTAACCATTACCATACTTTTCTCCAGAGACCTTCTCCCGCACGCCAGGATAGCTGCGCTTTCCGCGTGGGTGCTCCTCACCATCTCGGTGATATTTGGAATATGGACTCTCTACACTCTGAGCGGAATTCTCTATGAGGCAGCAGCCGACCCCACCAAAACTCCCAAACTTAGCGAGCGCGATTTACGGATCATCTCTGGCACTCAGATCATCTTCTTTTTGCTCGGTATATCCGCAGTATTAGTATTTGGAATTCTTGCCGTAGGCACCACCATCCCTTCTGAGACCAAACCAATCACCGTCAACTGCGTAGTTCCCCCTCCGCCTCCTCCGGTTGTGATCCAGCAACCATGCCCGCAACCTTCGCGCAGACACGCCGGCCATCCGTGCAAGGCCACAAGTCCGCCAATTGTGGAGAAATAACTTCTTTCGCGGAGCCGCAATTGATCATCTTCCCGCGCAGTCTGTAGCCCGTCGAATGAGCGACACAAACACCATGATCTGTGGACGCAACAGGTTTGGTCCGTGCTTCACACCGTCAACAAGGCGCAAATGATCTACGTGAGACGCTGAAAAGCTAACAAAAGACCGCGTAATCGCGGTATCGTCGATACGACAACAGGTGCGGCAATCGCGGCTCATTCCAGCACGACCCCGAGCTCCTTCCGTAGAACGTCTTTGACTCGATTGAGGTCCGCCTTCATGAAGGTGAATTCTTCCTCAATGTCCGAGACGCGTTTAAGAAACTTGTCCAGAGTCTTAGTCAATTCGTCGGGCCTCTTTGCGGACCGCTCCTCCATCTTCTCCAGCCTAATGTTAAAGCGTCTCTCCTGCGCAGACAGCTTTTCGTGGACGGCGTTAAGAATCATCGACGCCTGATCCGCAAGCAGTTGCTGCATTTCACCCTTGGTGATGGCTTGGATGGATTTCTTAGGCTTTTGCTTTGATGCGGTTGGTTTGGCCATGCAGGAAGGGCTTAGATAACTTCAGTATAGGAGCGTGGCGAAACGTGTCAATGGAGCGCCGGGGGAGGAATCATATAGAACGCCATGCTCCTTCGACGGGAAACAGCGCGCTCGATTCGAATTTCAGGTCAGGGCAGCACTCTGACCTCTGTGGCGCCGAGGATGTACTTGTCGAAGAAGCGATCCGTAGTCTCAAGCGCGCGTATCTGGTTTTCCGTCTTCGAAAAGCCGTGTCCCTCGCCCTCGATGACAAGGTATTCCACAGGCGCGCCCCGCCTGCGCAATGCGTCGACCAAACGGTCTGACTGGTCCTTCTTTACTCGGGCATCGTTGGCGCCTTGCACTACCAGGAGGGGTCGCGCGATCTTGTCGACGTAATTGAGTGGGCTGCGATCATGCTGGTACTGCGCGTCTTTCGGATCGTTCGGATCGCCGAACTTCTGATAAATGTACGTCGCGGAAGATGCCCAGTATGTCGGAAAGCTCTGCACCAGGGATTTAAGGTCCGAGGGGCCAAAGAAATCGGCGTGTGCAGCAAACTCGGTCGGCGCAAAGGTTGCTGCTGCAAGTGTCATGTAGCCACCGTAACTCGTCCCCATGATGCCAACACGCTTGCTGTCAACATGCGCGTTCGCGACCAGCCAGGCCTTGCACGCCCGCACGTCCTTCAACGGACCACCGCCGAAGTCCTTGTTGTCGAGCTTGGTGTATGTCTTACCGTAGCCCACCGAACCGCGCACATTGGGCACCATCACAACATACCCTTTGCTCACCAAGTACTGAGCAAAAACATGGAAAGTGCGGGCCGACTGAGCAGTCGGCCCACCGTGGATGTCTAGTACCGCCGGGAACGGACCTGAGCCCTTCGGCGTGTAGAGGAATGCCGGCACGTCGCGACCGTCGAATGTTTTTACCCTCACCAACGTCGCTGCCGCGAAGGTGTGGCCCTGGAGCGCTTTCGGCAATGGATCGAACAATTCGTGCGCCGAGCCGGCTTTCAGATCGAGCAACCATATTGCGCGCGGAGCAACATCGCCGTCGAGGCGGGCAGCCAACCAGCGGTCGGACCTCGAGAAGGCAGTTGGTATCAAAAAACCAGACGAGCCGGTCGGAGGAAGCGCAACGGGCTTCTTGCTCTTCGCTTCAGTGAGCGCAACTTCGGCCGATCCATCAGCGTCGACAGCAGTGAAAAAGTATCGCCCGCCGTGCGAGAAGCGGGCGGCAAAGACATCCCACTTCGGCGATAACACCAGGTTTGATTTCTTGGTCGCGAGGTCCATGGCGTAGAGTGCGGTGAACTCGCTGGCCTCGTCCGACGTGTAGTAGAGTGTCTTGCCGTCGGGGCTGATGTCGGTCGCCGTGTAGGTGACCGCCGATTTGTGCGGAGTGAGAAGCACGGGCGTCTGGTCGCCGCGCTTGATCATATAGAGGTTGGTATCGGCGTCGGAGACTTCCTCGTTAAGGACAAATCGCTTGTGATCTCGGCTGGCGAGCGCGAACTCGAGCTTGTCGGTAGCCTGCCACAGGAGCGTCGACGTCTTGCTCGCCAACTCATACTCGTAAAGGTCCATGTGCTTTGCATCGCGGCGGCTCGACGTGTAGAGGAACGTCTTGCCGTCCTCCGACCACCGCACAAAGTCGGAACGGGATGTCCTGGGATCTTCGGGAAACAGCGCGACCGGCTCTTTGCCGGTTGAGTCCGTGAAGTAAAGCTGCATCAGCTCGTCCCCGCCGACATCCGCCGCGAACACCAGCAGATCCGCGTTCGGGGAGAACTCGAACGATTCGATCAGGCCGTTGACGTGCGTGAGTTGCTTTGCGGGCCCACCTCCCGTGAGGGGACGAGCCCAGATGTCCATCCGCCCGCCCTCATCTGAGGAGTACGCGATCAGCGACTCGTCGAAATTGAACGAGGCACCCACGGCGCGGTGGATCTTGAAGTACTCGGCGAGGGGGATGGGTGGCTGTGCGCCCTGCGCTTTCAGGATGGGACCTGCAAAGACGAAGAATAGGGCGCTCAGGATCGTGGCCACTGTCGGAACTGCGACCGTTCTGCGAGATTTGTGAGCTCGGACGAAATTCAAGAGACTGGGCCTCCTACGTGCGCGTAAACTCGTCGTGCACACCAGCGAACCTTATGCTGATCCCCGCTACCCGATCTTGTCACTTTGATCGATTTGTCAAAATCAGCCGACCGCTTATGGAGGAAATTCTGCGGTAAACGGCTGGAGTGAGACCCGTGACCCGCCTAAAGGCCTTGGTGAGTTGGGCTTGGTCTGCAAAACCCGTTGCCAGGGCAATCTCGGCAAGAGGTACGTCATGCCGGAGCAGGAACTCCTCGGCCCGCTTGATCCGCCTGCGTCGCAACATTTCGCCAAGCGAACACCCGAATGCCTTTCGAAACGATCGCCCCAAAACCAGGGGCTGGACGCCCACTAACGCGGCAATCCCCTGCACAGTCAGCTTGTCACGATAGCAATCCTGGACTTGCTGGAAAGCGACGCCCAACCACGGCGCAGAACTCCAAGTTCGGCGGGTGTCTTGGCGCGCGACGTTGGCCAGTAGCTCCAGCGCCAGCCCCTCGATGACGATCGGCGAAAGCTCGTCGCATTGGCGAAGTTCCCGACGAAGCCTGCCCCCTAACCAAAGGACTTCTCCACCAGAGAACCCGACTGCACGCTTTTCGAAGACACGATTGTCCCCGATGCGGTCCATTACACCCGGAGCAACCGACAGCGCCAGGAAGCTTCCTCCGCGGGTGTGAAATCGATCACGGTGTGTAGTGCCGGCCGGGTTAAAGATCACGGCTGGCGGACCACAAAGGGCATCCAATCCCATGGCGCTCGTAATATATCGGCCCTTCAAGAGGAACTGGAAGTGTGTGTCTTCATGTGTATGCCGAGTGATAGTGTCTTCTGGCCGGTCGACGAACTCCGCCAATAAGAAGCCATTGAGATCAATACTGCTGCGCCGCTCGCCGTTGAATGTACCGAAAGGTAGCGTTTTCATGTCCCTTGCAAGTCACAAACGCACTACACGAGAGAATGATTATTGCACGGATATTTTCAAGAGCGAAAGAGCGCGCGCCTTGCAGCTCCTCCTCTGCCATCCGCGGTCACTTGTCGAATAGTCAGCTTCCCGGAAGCCTGACCCACGTATCGGAACGCCATGATCCTTCGACATCGCTCATGGATCGGAAACAGTAATGACCGCAGCGAGATTATTTTCATGTTCCGCGACGAACATTGTTCACTGCGTTGGCTCTCCGTGAGGTGTGCAATGGCCGGACATTGTTAAAGGGCAGAGCAAGTCTAGTTGACCACTCTTCTTTGGTGCCGGGGTCAAGAGTTACGAAGCTTGGCGACTTACCTTTAGGTGAAATGCGGCACTCGAGCAAGGAGTAACGTGTTAAGATTGGCACCGCAATTGCCGGCTACCGAGGTTGCCCCATTCGCGTTTCTCATGCCACCCAAGTTCCGAGTTCTCTACTAACGCGAATCTGTGGCGTAAAGAACTATGACGAGCCCGCGAGGCACAAGGAGGAGGAATCCCAGCAGGACGGCGGATCCTCCGCGCGCTGTCGAAAAGGAACCAAAGCCTAGAACGTCGGGGACCGCCATTCTCGGTGTCTTTCGGGGATTAGTGATCACATTCCTCCTACTGCTCCTTAAGGGGTGGTTCGAAGTCACGCCCGTGGGTGAGCGCCTGAAGTCGGATACATACGATCTGCTGCAGGAGCGGTTGTCATCCGCGATCAGCAAGGAGGATCTACCAGTCATCGTTGTGGATATCAGCGAATCCGACGCGCTGAAGGCAAAAACAACTGATGGAAGCGAGGCCGTCACACCCCGTGAACCTCTGATTAAACTTATCACTGCCATAGCAAAGCAAAAGCCACGCGCAATAGGCGTTGACGTAGATTTCTCCCCTGACCCAGACAGGCACCTTCCTCGCACTGACCCTGAGTTCTTCGCATCGTGCTTGAGGCTAAGATCTGTCACAAACGTGCCGATCTTCTTGGGAATCTTTCGGTCGCAAGCCTTGCTGCCCGAAGAGTGGCTCGGCAGTCGAGATTATGAACCATTGGCAGCCAGCATTGTCATACCAACGGATGCCAAGAAAATGGCTTGGTGGATACAAGTCGACGGCGACCGTTCCAGAACCTTGCCGACACTCAGCGCTGCCTTAGCAGATGCATCTCACAAATCGGACTGGCAACCACCCCGACCGGTGCGCTGGTTGCTCGTTTCACTCGTAGAGAAGAAGCTCGCATCGACAGTTAAAGTAGCAGAGTTTCTCATCGACTACAGTCCTTTGGAAGTGTTGGTTAAAGATAAAACCCGGCTAAAGGACCTGGTGAAGCAGCCCGAGGTAGCACCCGAACTGCATGAGCATTTGACCGACAAGATTGTGTTGATTGGCAATGCGACATTGGGTAAGACGTCAGATACCTTCGTTGTTCCGAACCAAAGCAGCCCCATCGCCGGTGTCTACGTTCATGCTTGCGCCGCCTATACTCTGATCAAAGGGCCACTTTATGAGTGGAGGCCTATGATCCGCCTCGCTCTGGATATACTTCTCTCTGCCCTCGTCTTTGGGATCGTCATAGGGGTTAGAGAATACTACCGCCTCAGAACAGACAGGGTTGTTGCTGCGCGCCGCCTAAGCGTCGCACTGGCTCTGCTTATCGTGTTTGTGGTGATCTTGGTTGCTGTACTGCTCGTGCCCAGGACTCGGATCATGTGGGACGATTTCTTCTTGGTCATCGTCGTTGTGCTGGTTCACCCTTCGGTGGAACATCGTGCGGGCAAACTGTGGACGTGGCTGCAGAATGGGCGGCGTTTCGTGTGGCGGAAGCTGTTTCTCTCCGACAAGAAGGGAAACTTCGAATGAAACGGCCTTGCTCAGGGATTCATTCCTCCACGTACTTCCAGAAACCTGGCACGCGCCGGATGGGCCCACAGGGTTTGCATCCAGCGCGTAAACACAACATGAACCAGCAAGCGATTCTGCGGTTGCTGTTTCTCACTCTCCTGACCGTTACGCCAGCGTCTCTATGGGCGGCGGTGTCTCTTCAGGAAGAGTCAGCACCGTCGACCTATATTGGATGGATTGAAGAAATACGTGGCCCTGCCTATGTAAAGGCAAGTGCTGATGGCAAAGTCGTCACCCTTGATCCTAAGCACGATCGCTTTCGAGGTTTGAAGGAGGGCGAACTAGTGCGCTGTGGCCCAGGCGGCCTTTTGAAACTGCAGCTCGGTGAGACATCCAAGAAGATCAAGGAAGCTCGGGACTGGTTCACGATCCGTTTGGTGCCTTCCGGTAATCCAGAAGTATTGAAAGCGATTAGATCATACGGCCGGCTCGGAGGGCGCGACCGCGTGATTCCGTCCGCAATTGTATCCCCCAGTCCTGGCAGCACGGTAAGGGCAGAGTCGTTGGTATTCCGTTGGATCCCAACTGCTTCGATTGGAATGTTGTCCCTGAGTATGCATAATGCGACAGGACGGGAGATTTGGCGGCAAGATGGCGTCAACGGATCATTAGGTATTCTTGTCTCACCCTCCGCCCGAGAGGCTTTAGCCAGATATCAGGATACACCAGGACAACTCTCTCTTAGGATCGGGAACTCCGTTGCAAACGAAACACGAGTCTATTTCTCGTTGCTCTCATCTCGGGATGAAAAGGCACTCGACCGCGAGCTTAGAATATGGAAGAAGAAGGATGATAGCTTACTGCACTATGTTGGCCGAGCGTCTACGCTTGTCCGATACGGTCTCTACGCGGAAGCAGCGGCGGAATACGAGAACGGATTGACAATAGATCCCGATAGTCGGGACTTGCGTTCGGCGACCATAGAGGCGGAAAGTCTTGCTGGAAACTCCCTTCGGGCCAAGGAACTCAGCCGGTTCCCCTGACGAGCCGCACTTCGGTGACAAACATAGGCTTTATGGGAAGCCAGTCGGCAACAGCTGTTCAAATAACCAGCGAGGCTCTCAGGTTTTCCAAGATCTCATCCATCTGCTGAAGGGTCAAGATGACCATGGACGGGTGTGAAGGAGTAGTAGTGGATGACGATAGTCGGTCCAAAGAGGAGCGTTGCGATTAGGTGCTTATTTGCCGTGGCATTGCTGTGCACGTTTGTGGCCTCCCAGCAGCCCGCGGAGAATTCGAGCGCGCCGATGTTGCCACGCCGCGCTTTGGTAGTCGGAATGTCAGCTTACCAGGCGGCACCGCTCACCCGTCTTGAACGGACCGTACCAGATGCGCGCGCATTGAGAGACGCGTTGAGTGACCTTGGATTTCATGTCACTTATGTTGAGGACGCTCCCCGTATTCGCTTCGATATGGCTGTGAACGAGTTCGTGGGGACCATACAAAAAGGCGATGTAGTGCTGGTGTACTATGCCGGTCATGGTATGCAAATTCGAGGCGAAGACTATCTGGTTCCCGTGGACTACGATGCCGTCGGGGAACCGGACGCCGAGCATCAGGCCTATCCTGTGTCGACACTCTTGCGGCGCCTCCAGGAAAAGGATACCAAGTTAGACATCATAATTCTGGATGCCTGTCGGACCAATCGATCGATGCCAGCAGGCGCTGCAAGTGGCCTCGCCAAGATTGAGGCCGCTGAATTTCCGGGCACGTATATTGCCATGGCGACCTCGCCCGGAAAGACGACACCGGACAGCAGTCCCTTTGCGGAGCAATTGGTAGCGGCTCTGAAAAAACCCGAGTCGACACTGGACGAGGTATTCAACGAGGTTCGCAAGAATGTGTCTGAGCTGACCCATCGTCTTCAGGTGCCTTCCTCGTGGTCCACAAGTGACATCGGTGACTTCACGTTCCGCGACAGCGCTCAGAGTGAATACTCCTTGGCACTTTTGCAGGCAGACATTACTCGTCTTGAGGAGAAGGTAAAAGAAGACCAACAACGCAAGACCGAATCACAGCAGAAACAGAGGGACGAAACTGGGAAAGATAAACAAGAGCGCCAGCAGTTGACGGCTCGCCTTGAACAAGTCAGAAAGAAGCGGGATCAGGAGGAAGTGGAGAAGAAGAACCGCCTGGAGCTGGAACGGAATCGACAAGCGGAAGAGTTGTCCAAACAGGACGCAGAACTGGCTAGGCAGGAAGCCGCGGCCCGCGCAAAATTGGAAGCGTTACGTCAACAAGTGCAACAAGGAGAGGCATCTGAGGTCCTATCTTTGGATGATGCGCGGAAGCATGTTGCCGTAGCACGCTCCCGTATGGCCGACAAGCGAAAGGCCATTCTGGCGGAGAAAGATAGCGAGATAGCGGAAATCGACGTTGTGTATTCAAAGCGAAGACGCGAACGAGCACAACCGATTACGAAAGATATGTTTGAGACATCAGCGGAATTCGCACAGCGCCGCCGTAAACAAGAAGAACTCCTCAGGTCCCTTGACCGTGAATGGAGCACGAAGAAAGCGAAAAGCGCTTCAGACTACGATACGGAATTGGCAGCCCAAGAGAAACCTCTTCAGGACCAGATCGAGTCACTAACGACCCGACTCTACGCTGCTGAGCCTTTGGCAGTTACATGGAACAACTACAATGCAGATTCAAACTCGTTGACTGTTGCCGCCGGTCCCTTCTTATACGGTTTCGAGGTACCTCCTGCTAAGGCGAAAGAGCTATACGATCAACGGGACAGTCTGAGACTGGAATCAAAGTATCGGTATCAGGAGGAAGGGGCTCCACCTCTTCGAGAAGATATTGTTTTGTTGGATCTCCGCGGAGAGCGGTTCGCAAAGATTGATCTGCCGCATGGCTTAGCTCATCCCGAATCACGTCATACAGGCGGCAACGTGAGACCATCGGACACTTCGGTGGTAATCGACACCGTCGGTATGATGGCTCGTGATCGAGAGTATTGGTCTAATAATCGGTTCGATGAGTTTGAAGTCGGATCTTCGGAAGAATTGGAAGTGGGATCGACATTGACCTTCACCATGGTACACCCTCATGTCATTAGGAATGTTCATCCGGTAAAGGTCTCTGTAAGCCGGAAGACAATTACCTTTAAGGTGATTTCTAGTGGATTGGCTGTAAATGGCGCCGACAGCGTGGATGGTCCACCCAGCAGCTGCGATTTAGACCACATGTCAACAGATATTCGGAACGTCGTGTCCAGCGAGGTTACGACCAACAAGCAAGGAGAGGTGTTCTTGATCCTGAAGATTCGCGACGGCAACAATTCAGCAGATATTCACATCGTGAGTCTGGCGGATCAGTATGCGAGCAAACAAAAGTGGGTATCGAAAGGAGCATTGGGAATTGGCCTGGTAAGGCGATCGGTCCGGTCACGGCCGGAAGCGGAACGCGCTCTCACTGCGGTTCAACACACTATTCAGCGGGCCGCAGCACAGGCAAAGGCGATGCCCTAAAAAAGCTCTAAACGCTGGGTACAGAGATTCTTCGCACGAGAGAGGAACACCATGTTTCCTAGACACATCCTAGACACCTCATGCTCTACCTTTCGGTCCCAGGCTGGATCATTGCTGCATCTGTGAGTGTTCCTTGAAGCGGCCGCGCGTACTACCGAACGATCTGCTTTGTTTAAAGCCGAGATGCCGGGATACCTCCCGGGTCGACCAGCCATGTGTAAAAGAACTATGGCATCCATACGGATCTTCGGCATCTTGGGATTTGTGGTGTAGAGCATATACATACCCCGTACGTACCCCCACGGGGGATGCCGAGCTATCGAACATTACACACACCTCTTGACACCTACTCCCCGCATGATATAGTCAACTAAGCTATTTATATGCGAATATTAATAGCCGTTAGTTATGACCAACAAGGGAGATTACCGATGGAGGACTGTCATGACCTCAAGCAATTCACGATAGGAGCTATAGCTCTGTTATCCGTCGTTGTCCTTTCGGCCGTAGGTGCGCTGATGCAGCCTCTGCGCACCGCCGCCGCAGTTGGCCTAGGAGCGGTTGCAATAGCGCTTCTTATTGTGGTTGTATTGGCGTGGGAAGCGTGATAGAAACCTGGGGCAGGCCAAGGGGAAATTTGGCCTCCCCTTTTTTGTTTGCCAATTGCAAAGTCACTGTCGATCGTAGCCTGAGCAACGTGGTGGAAGAATCCAAACCGGTAAAGCCGTTCTGGTACCAGGGAGTTCTCGTCCTAGCGAGTTTTCTGTTGATCGGATTTTTGGCGCTGGGGAGCATCTTCAGTGCAATCCGTAATGCCCTGGCTCTTGTCAATCCTTTCACCACCTACATTGGCACGATCCTTATTATCGTCGTGGGAATATCCGTTCACCTTTACCTTAGCCGACATCCGCTACCGTGGGTCACGCGGGGACACGAAATTCGAATCACGCGCGTGGGAAGAGCGCCTATTCTTGGATTTATAGGGGCGTGCGTGCTGCTTTGGGTTCCTCGATTTGTGACCGATTCCAAGACAAGTACGTTCCGCCAAATGGCTCTGGAGAGTACGCGCGGCAATTTGGTGAGGATTGATCTGCGCGTCCGTGAGCTGCATGAGACCGTCGAACAGATCGGAGCCAAGGATGCGGGGGCAAGGTTCAGATCATTGCCGGATCGGCTCATCGCCATGGGTGATCTCGACACGTCCTTTTGTCGATCATTGGAATTCCAAATGCTCGACTTGGAACCCGAATTTGCACGCGCCGGAAGGGCTTACTGCGGCACAGCTTCCCACTTCTCCGAAACCGAATTCCACGCGTGGAGTACTGTCCAGCGGAATGAGAGCGCGCAGGACGTGCTTGGGAACGCCGATCGGATCGAAGCGCAGCTAGCCCTTGCCTGCTTGCTGGAAGTACCAGAAGCGTTTTACATCCTGCAGTTCGAAATGATTTCGTACTCAGGAGAGAAAATGGGGCTAGCAGAGCACGACTTACTGGTGGGCTCAAGAGGTCTTGGTCTTCCGGACATATCTATTCCAAAACCGTACATAGGAGGATATGTTCGTACTCGGTTTCGTGCAGATTGTCACACCGGGAAGATACTGCGGTGACAAAGTTAGGTTCCTATTTGTCCACAGCGGCAACTCCGCCCGTTTCTTCAGATGGATTCAGGCGACGATGATGAGAGGGCGAGGCTCAAGGGTCGGTGAGATCACGCCAACATGTTTGCTGAGATGCGCATAAAGTTCTACCGCTTCATGCATGAGCGGTGCAAAGAGATCGCAGAGCGAGCGGGTCTCAACAACCCCTAATGGCACCTACATCGTTTTTCGTGCTAGCGCCGCAACCTGCGGCTCCATGTGTGCATTGACGTGCGCACCGGGCAAGAATGGCTCGGCCACGAATCGCTTGCCACGGCGCAGAAATACCTCGAACCCTCAAGGGAAACAGAGAAACAGCTCGAAGACTTGAAGGTGCCATTTGAACTTCTGAGATTTCTGCGTTAACGGAACGCCATAATCCTTCGACATCCGGGAAGAACACTCGATTCGCCCACCAAGCGGATAAGAGGTTTCACGGCCCGCCCACGGCTTAGATGCTGCAAGGGTCGAGATGAATGGGCTACGCCCTCGACGCCAATACGGAAATTCCGGTTGACAACCCTGAGATTCGTACTATTATTCCTCGCTATACATCTAGTTACTCCGATCCACCTGCAGTGGGGCGAGCACTTAGGCATTTTACCGGTGGCGGGGCGGCGACCCTTCAACTAAAGGGACATTAGTACTTCCCGGTTTCCGCCTAGTAGGTGCGCAGGCGTATCGATGCGCGACCGAAAACGTCGTCTTGCGGTATTGCCACCCCCATCGGACAAAAGGTGCAAGTCTCGGTGAAGAAGGTTCCATCGCCTTGCACTGCAGGATTTGTCGCCAGTCCGTGTACTTTACGATTGAATTGCCCGAGGAGAGCGTTTTTATGCAGCAGATGTTTCGCCAGTGTATGCGGTTGGTAGTGTCTTCTTCAATTGCAGCTTCACTCATTTGGGCGCAGCCCGCTCCGCCACAACCGATTCCCCTTCCGGTGAGTACGGATGGCGGCTGCTTGATTCAGAGCGACTTCACCAGCAACGGGCATGGAAACTTTGAAACTGTGGTACTGCAAGGCAATGACTTGGTGCATTACTGGCATGACAACGGCAACGTGAAAATATACGTGGGTGCGCGGACAAGTGATCACGCACGACGCAACCGGGCCAGGCTGCATTATCCAAAGTGACTTTCGCAGCGGGAGCCATGGGAATTTTGAAGTCGTAGTCCCGGAGGGCCGCAACTTGGTCCACTACTTCCACGATAACGACAACGTAGCGTCGCCCTGGAAACGTGGGCAAGTGGTTTCCGCGAATAGCACAGGCCCAGCAACGATTATTCAAAGCGACTTTCTCTCGGGGAGCCATGGGAATTTTGAGGTCGTAGTTCTGGAAGGCACCAATCTGGTGCACTATTTCCACGAAAACAACGACGTGAACAATCCGTGGCGGCGCGGCCAGATTATTTCAGCTCACGCCAGCAGTGCAGGGACCATCATCCAAAGCGATTTTCGTGGTGGTGACCACGGAAATTTCGAGGTGCTGGTGCGGGAAGGCGCGGCGCTGGTGCACTATTTCCACGAAAACAACGACGTGAACAATCCGTGGCGGCGTGGCCAGACGGTTTCTGGTACCCCAGGCGGGCCGGCGGTGATGATCCAAAGCGATTTTCGCAGTGGAGACCATGGGAACTTTGAGGTGCTCACAATTGAGGACAACAGCCTGGTGCACTACTTCCATGATAACGGGAACGTGGCCAATCCCTGGCGCCGGGGACAAACTGCGACCTCGCCAGCAGCGTCAGTCGGTGGCCTGCTGCAGAGCGATTTCAAGGGACAGCACGGGAACTTTGAAGTGGCGGCGTTCACCAACAGCCAAGTGATGCACCTCTTTCATGACAATGGCGATGTCAACAATGCGTGGCAGCAGGGACAAGTGATTGCTCCCAGCGGGCGCAGCCAGAAAGTCTGCCAGCTTACAGGTGAGACAGATTTCCAATACCGCGCTCCCACCAAGAATCGCTCGCAGTCACGGTTTTCCGTCGGCGGAACCGACCTGGGCTATCCCTTTGAGCATGACGGGCGCCTCTACCTTTTGTTTGGCGATACCGGGGGTTCTACACCGGATGGACGCGACAGTATCGCTTACACGCGCGATGCCGATCCGGACGCATGCCCGCAGCTCGACTGGATCGCCGACGGCTCGACGTTTCGTCCCATCCAGGCCAACGGTATTTCGATGGCGTACTTTGAGGTTCCAACTACCGGCTTCAGCGCGAACGGAGCAATGTACGTTTTTGTGTGGACCGATCACAAAGATTTGGGCAGGAAAGACGCTCAAGGGAACGAGGTATTTTCCAATCCTTTAGGACATGCCGCTCTGTTGCGTTCGGATGATCAGGGACGCACATTTCGGCTGATCTGGGACCGACTGGGAGACAAGCTGATCTATCTTTCAGCTGTGGTGGTAAACAACGCGGATGTGCCGGGATTGCCCGAGCGCACGGGGGAGGGTCTGCTTCTCTTCGGCAGCGGCAAATATCGAGCTAGCAATCCTTATCTGGCGTATCTACCGCTCAATTTGGTGGAGCAGAAGTCTCGCGTAACGTACTTCACCGGCATTGATCTCGTGACCCATCAACCAAGGTGGGGTGAAGAGACCGCGGCCGCACAGCTATTCGACAATCCATGCGTGGGTGAGTTGTCGGTAACATGGAACAGCAACCTGCGGCAATGGATGATGCTCTACAACTGCGACAATCCTAATGGAGTTGTTGCCAGAGTCGCGGAGAAGCCATGGGGACCGTGGTCCGGCCCGGCGGTGCTGTTTGATGCCGTTGCCGACTCAGGCACTTGCTATTTCATGCACGGCGATCCGGATTGCGGACCTGCCACGGACCCTTTCTGTCCAGTGGCTGGCAGTCCCGGTGGTATCTATGCTCCGTACATAATTCCCCGCTATACGCGCGGCGGTCCTCAGAACACCACGATTTACTACGTGATGTCCACGTGGAACCCTTATCAGGTAGTGCTGATGAAATCCACTCTCGCACTTCAGTCGCCCCTCCCCTTTGGACCGGACACCTGCAAGTCCGGTTTTGTCTGGCGGGAAGCCGTGCCCGACGATCACGTGTGCGTGTCCCCAGCCACCCGCGCAGCTACCGCACAGCAGAACAGCGAAGCGCCAGGTCATCGGCTGCCCAATGGCGGTCCGTACGGGCCCGACACTTGTGCACAGGGCTTCGTATGGCGTGACGCCTTCCCCGGTGACCATGTTTGCGTGACGCCTGCAGCTCGGCAGCAGGTTGCCAATGACAATGCTCAAGGGGCATCGCGGCGGATGGCGCATTACTAGCGACGCGTGGGCGTGCCGAGAGCCGCCTCGGCATCAATGGCTGCGAGCGGGACTGGCACTCGCACATACGCAAAGGGCACGTGTGCACGCGATCATCTGTTGGTCACCAGCGCAATCCGGCATCGGAGTTCCTGGACGATCTGCGGAGGTAATAGGATTTAGACCAACTTAAGGAGGTCGGCAAAATGAAACAGATCAGGAAGAGATTGCAATTGATCCTGGTTGCGGCAGTCATAATCTGCTGGTCTTGCAAAGGGGCGCACGCACAGGAAGATATAACTTTCGGTAGTTGGGCGCTCGGCACCCCAGCACCCGGACACAAGCTCGCCACGCATTCCACGTTACTGCGGAACAATAAGATTCTGGTCGTTTCCGGGAGCAGTTACAACTGCTGTTATGCCTGGGGAAAAGAAGACACGCGATTCTACGACATCGCCACTGATACGTGGAGCGACCTGCTGAACTCCCCCGCTCCCTATGGGAGCGACAAAGATGCATTTTGCTCGGGCCATGCTCACGACAACAGCGGCGGCATAATCTTTCAAGGGGGCTTGGTCAGCTACGTCAACAACGGGCATGGTATCGAGAATGCCGCCCGCTACGATCCTGACACCAACGGTTGGACGCAGAGCACTGGTGCTGCAGCACACTGGTATCCAACGTTAGTGGCGGGCGTGAACGAGACCTTCATTTTCCCTGGCCGAAATACTCAACCGGACACCGTTACTCCCGAAGGCAGTTGCATCGAGAAGATGCCGTACGGCACCACGTCATGGACGACCACGGGGGTCTCGCTTTGGACCAAAGGGACCTATCCGCGTGTGAGCTTGCTTCCGAGCGGCAAGCTCTTCATTGCGTCGCCTGCGGATCAGGATCGCAAGAATTATCTGTTTGATCCCGGGACTAACACGCTGGCGCTTGCGGGAAACGATGTTGTGCCCGAAAGCGAACCCGGTCAACTGCACTGCTGCGACAGTTGGATGGGAACGGGCATGCTGCTGCCGTTCGTTCCAGATCGCGGCACTTACACACAAGCGCGATTTGCTTTGCTCAATGGTGTACAGGCTTACGTCAAAGATCTGGGCCAGACTAACCCAAGCTGGCAAGTCATGGGGACTCGGCCTGTCGAACTCGGAACACCTTCTCCGACGCGTAACTTTGCGAATGCCACACTGCTACCAACTGGTCAGGTCATTGTGACCGGGGGCATAAGTGGGCTGGGGCCGGACTACATGGATGCCGACGGGGTCAAGAAGGCGGAAGTCTTCGATCCCGAAACCAACAGTTGGTTGCTGACCTCGGAGGCAACGGTCCCACGCAATTATCACGGCGTTGCGCTGCTGATGCCAGATGGGCGGGTCTGGACGGCGAGTGGCAGCCAGGATCATTCCGGGTCACAATGTGCAGGCAATTGCACCGGACCCGAGAAGAGCGAGGAACGAGTGGAAATCTTCACTCCCTGGTATTACGGCCGGAACGATCGTCCGATCATGACCGGTTGTCCCGGCATAATGGACACGCACGGGACTGCCTACGATGTTGCGATTGGCGCGTCCCAGGGATTGGACATCGTCCGCGTGGTGCTCCTAAGGGCTGGCAGCGTAACACACGCCTTCGACACAGACCAAAGGCTGATTCAGCTCGATATCCTGGGAAAGACAGCGTCGACGGTCACGGTGGCGTCGCCTTATATTGCCACCGTGGCGCCACCGGGCGACTACATGCTATTCGCTCTTCGACAGGTCGCGACCACCGGCTTAAAGAGGTGGGTACCTTCTTCGGCTTGTTGGACGCGGATTGCGACACCCGCCCCGCCGGGCGCACCGATCTGGCGCTACACGGGAATCCCGTGCAACGGAGACACGTGTCCAGGTTGGCAACGTCTGGACAATAATCCAAAGACCATCTCCATCGCCGCCAGCGGCAGTCCGCACTCCGAAGTCCTTTATCAGCTCCACAATGATGGTTGGATATGGGTTTACACCGGCGTTCCATGCCAGGCCGATTGGTGCCCCGGATGGCAACGACTCGACAATAACTCCAAGACCATCGCCATTGCCGCCGATGGCAGTCAGCTCTACCAGCTCCATAATGACGGCTGGATCTGGCGCCACACCGGAACACCGTGCAATGGAGATATTTGTCCGGGATGGCAGCGGCTCGATAACAATTCCAAGACTATCGCCATTGCTGCGTCGGGCGGCCAGTTGTACCAGCTCCACAACGACGGCTGGATCTGGCGCTACGCCGGAACACCGTGCAATGGAGATGTTTGTCCGGGATGGCAGCGCCTCGACAACAATTCGAAGACTATCTCCATTGCCGCCTCGGTCGGTGAGTTGTACCAACTGCATAACGACGGCTGGATCTGGCGGTACACCGGGACTGCATGCAACGGAGAGGTTTGTCCCGGGTGGCAACGGCTCGACAATAATTCCAAGACTGTCGCCATCTCGGCTGCCGCTGGCCAGCTCTACCAGTTGCACAATGATGGCTGGATCTGGCGCTACACGGGAATCCCGTGCAACGGAGACACGTGCCCAGGATGGGAACGATTAGACAATAATTCCGAATCGGCAAGGCTGGCCGCCACCGGTACCGCACTCCTTCAGCTGCACGTTGATGGTTCGATCTGGCGCTACACGAGTCTGCCCTGTAACAGCAATTCCTGTCGGGGCTGGCAGAAGCTGGACAATAACCCTCGCACAGGAATGATCACCGCGAGCGACGTCACGATGCCGGGGGCCATTGATTCGATCTATCAGTTGCACACCGATCCGGTTTACCAGCTGCACACGACGGGTGTGATATGGAGATACACGGGGATTGAGTGCGACGCTGATTTCTGTCCGGGATGGGAGAAACTCGACAATAATCCCGCGACCGATGACATCGTGGCGGCAGGTTCCCAGCTTTTCCAGCATCACGCGGATGGCAGCATCTGGCGCTATGCCGGGACACCCTGCAACGGCGATATCTGCGCGAGTTGGCAGATGCTCGACAACAATCCCAATACGAAGACGATTGCAGCCGCCGGTAATCAGCTCTTTCAATTTCACAATAATGGACGAATCTGGCGGTACACCGGGACGCCTTGCAGTGGCACGAACTGTCCCAGTTGGCAGATGCTCGACAATAATTCCAACACCAAAACGATCGCTGCTGGGGGCAACCAGCTCTATCAACTCCATAACAATGGACGCATCTGGCGCTACACCGGAAAGCCCTGCAGCGGCACGAGCTGTGCCAGTTGGCAGATGCTCGACAACAACCCCAATACTAAGGCGATTGCGGCAGGCGGGAATCAACTGTTCCAGCTACACAACGACGGTCGAATCTGGCGCTATACCGGCAAACCGTGCAATGGAACGAGCTGTCCGAGTTGGCAAATGCTCGACAACAACCCAAAAACTGCGGCCATAACTAGCGGCGGAACTGAGCTTTATCAGCTTCACAATGAGGGATCGATCTGGCGTTATACCGGCACTCCCTGCAACGGGCAGAGTTGTCCGGGCTGGGTGCGACTAGACAACAATCCTAATACAAAAGAGATTGTTGCTACGGGCGATCGTCTCTATCAGCGCCACCAGAACGGGCGGATCTGGCGGTACACCGGGCCGCCTTGTACCGGTGACAGTTGTCCGGGCTGGCGAATGCTCGATGACAACCCCAACACGAAACACGTCGCAGCGGAAAACCAGAGCCAGTGATTTTCGGCTTGACCCTCACTGACGAGATTGCGAACTACTCGGCAAAGGGATCAAGCAGGGCTTTAGTCGTGTTTTCGAGACCTTCGACACCTTGCTCGCGATACCTGACCCCTGTGACAAGCCTCCATGTCTTCTCGATCGGATAACAGGCAAGCATCCGTTGCGGGCACAAACGGCCTTGTGGGAAGTGATGAGCAGGGATTCCGGACGGTTTGTCGGCAACCTACGTCCGACTCAGGACCACAACTTTTGTTCAAAACACCATGATCCGTGGACTGTTCGTGCCGCAGCGACGCCAAGTAACTTGTGCGGGTGAGCTTGTGCTCTATCTTCCCCCGCCCGCTATGAAAACGCACATTGCCTTAAACCCGAAACCTCAGAAATGCCACTTGATTCCAAGTTTGGGATCCACGAAGTAGCGCCCACTCGTGCCTCCCGGATGAACAAAGTGGAAGTCAGCGCCCGCTTCAAAGGCAAAGTTCGATTTGATCGCGAACTCCAGTCCCAGTGATGTATTGAAGCCCATCGCCGTTGTTCCAACATTGTCGTGGTAGATTCCAGGACCTACTCCAGCGAACCAGCGCCAGGGTCCAGCAGCTCGATAGAGCCGCCAGTTCAGCGAGAAGTTCACGAGCCACTGATCAGCAATGGCCGGCTGCAGTGAATCGAAGTAATGGTATCCGATCATTCCATAAATCGAGTATCTGGTACGAAATGGTTTTTCCACGTCAAAGGTGATGCTCGGACCGGACTCAAACCTGGTGTGGTTGGCAGGATTGTTTACTGCGAGTGCCGGATCACGGCCGAAGCCGTTGAAGCTAAAGTTGTGCCCCAGATGTGCGCTAAACCACAGTGACTTGAAGCCCGGCGGGGACGGCTCGCCGTTGGGATTACAAGGTAATCCTTCGCCGCATTGTCCCGGAGGCTTCGGTTGTCCGGGGACTACAAACGTAGTCGAGAGATAGCGCTCGAACGGCTCGCCGGAGTTCGACGTTCCCGACGCCTTCAGCTCCACATAATAAGGACCTAGCTGCGAAGCGCCAAAGTTAAGGCCATAAATCGCGTCGTTGGCTGCACCGTCGACATGCGTGCCATCATCCAGCAAGACTACGGGAACTTTTACTCCGTTGGGCTCGCGTACATACCCATTGACCGTGGCGTGGAGGACGGCGCTTTTGTCCGCAATCCAGACTCGCAGCGGCATCGAGAAGCCACCCGCGGATGATTCAAGCTGGTTGGGGCCCATGCGGGCTGCAAGCAAAGTCGGGGCGGAGGCGATCGCGAAGAATTCGGCGGAAAGATCGTGGGGCTGCACGACATAGGACCAGATGCCCGGTGTTGGATGCCGTATCCGGTAGACTGCATGCTTCGGATCGCTGCGGAAGGTCACACCGGGAGGCGACACGACAATGGGTACGGCGCTGCCAGGCTCGTACAACTTGACTGTCGCCGCATTGTCAATATTCGCGTGGAATGCCACCGTCATCCAGTCCAGAGCCGGCTCGACGGAAAAATGCTGAATGCGAATGGTGGTTCGCTGGAGACCTTCAGCAACGCCAAGAATGTTGCTTCCGGCTGGAGTCTCCGGTGGGAATCCTTCCTGATAAAAGAAACGTTGTTCGCCGCGGACATCCTCATCAACCCCCTTGTACCACTTGGCAAGGCGACTCAGGAGGAAAAACGAGCCCGAGCCTTCGTTCAGGTGCCGGAATTGGCCACCCGTGGCCGTCGCTATGTCGGTCAGCAGCACGTCGTCGGCATCGCCGCCCAGGCCGACTGTATCGATGCGAATGTTGTCGGCGACAAACACCGGCCGCAGAGGCGAGCCTGATGGTCCTGACCGCGACCAAAAGGGAGGGTAGTTCTCAAGCCCGTCGGTGAGGAGCACAATATTCGGTTCGTGGCCGGCTATGCCGCTCGTGTGCAGCATGGTGCGCGCCCTCATCAGCCCTGCGCCGATTGAGGTCTCCGGCCCTACGAAACCGGGCGTAGTATCCGGAGAGATAAGTCCGATCGCGTTCCGCGCGGCCGGACGCTGGTCGGTCCCACCCTCGCCCGCGAGCGTCAACGGGAATCTCAACTCTGAGAGCTCGTCCGGCTCTTGGATGGTGCCGTCTCGGTTTTGATCTCGCCGCTGGAAACTGATGACGCCGATCTGGTCGTTGACATTGGAAAGATCGACAAAAAATTTCGCGGCCGCGCGGGCAGCATCCATCTTGGCGGTGCTGGGAAGGTTGGTAGAGCCGTCCCAGTTCATGCTGTTGGTCTGGTCAATGGCCAGAAGCCGGTCGAGCGCGCGCGCGTCGAAGTCGTTGTAACAAAGACTTTGCGGCTGCGCGGCGCTTATGCCTGCCGGTGTCGTCAAAGAAACCGCGAGATCATAACAACCGGGCGGCTTGGCTCCGGGCGCGATGACGATCCAGGTCTCGCCGCCAACCTGCGCCGCCGCAGTCGGAATTTGCGCCGATGTTAAAGCTGTGCCGTTCACCGAAATCGTCAAATTCCCCGGTGAGACGTCAAGCCCTCCACCGGCAACCACGCGCACCAGCACCCGATTTCCCTCAGTTGATGTTCCGGCATAGGAGGAATGCGCCGTCGTCGGTTCAACGATCTGGAGCGAAAAGGGCGTTACATCATTAGTGAGCATCAGGTCATCGAGGACGATCCGTCCCTTGCTGGACCCGAAGCTTGGGCCAAAATTGAGCCGCACTGCCACAACATCTGACAAGTTGAGCGCTGAACCGTCATTGAGAAAGTCGGTAGTCCGGATGCGGATGGTCCGCATCTCGTTGTGCCAGCCGCCATCCCGCGCATAGGGCTGCACCAGGCCGCCACCGTAAGCAGCAATCCGGATCGAGCTGGTCGTTCCCAGCCCGTCACGCAAAGTGACGGTGAAATTGAGATAACCGGGAGATGCGAGTGTGTTCGGGTGACGCGTTCCCTGCGCCGCGCGGAAGGAAAGAGAGAGGAAGTTGGAAAAGTCGCGGTTGCTTACCGGCACCTGCCATTCATAGAAGCGGTCATTATCGGTCCAGTCGAAGACGACTCCGCGGCTGTCATCAAGACGCGGGGCCGCACTGCCAGCCTGGGTCGCGCCGTTAAAAGGATCGCTGGGGGCCCAGACGAAATCCGAGTTGTTGTCGTCGAGCCGGCCTTCGGTCAGGTTTTCCACGTTGAAGGTGACTGTCCCTCCCGAACTGCTGGTGCTGGTGGCCGGCTGCGTTTGATAATCGTCGATAATGAAATTTCCGACCGAAGCGCCGTTGCGATATTCGTTGCTGACGAAGATGCAGGGGTCAGAAGGGATGCCGATAGGACGGAACGACTCGTAGGGCCGCGTCAGGAAGTCGAGCGCCGGTATGTTTCCATCGACATAGTGCTTGACCAGCGGAAGGAAGTAGCCGAGCTGGATAAGATGGGTCGTACTGCGTCCAATCCCACAAGGTCCCGTAAAAACGTCACCTGCGGCGGGATGGTCGTGAAACTCGCCGTGCCCGGTTCCTTGAACGATGGTTGACTGACGATAGGCAGTTGCGCGTTCATAAAGGTGGAAGGTCTGAACCCATTCCTCGCCGGCCGATCCATTGACGTCGGCATCGCCCGAGGCGGTCCACAAATGATAGTTCGCGTCGCGGGGATTGGCGTCATCAGTGCCTCCGAAATCCGTGGGCAGCATGCTGCTGATAAGCCGGATGTCATGTTTCGCGAAGTGCACCGGAGTATGAGCGCCGGTGAACAAACGATTGTAAGAAATGGCAACCGCTTCAGCGCCACGGCTGTGGCCGATCCAGACGATCTTATGGGAATCGATGTGGCCCACGAGCGCGCCGCCGGCGATTGCGCCGGCTTCGGCCTGGTCCAGGAAAGCATCCGTGTGGCCGAGTGTCGTAGTGGCCGCCGAGTCCGGGCCCGGCCCCGTGTCATTGGCGATGCTAACAACGACGTAGCCATAGGATGCCAGGTGACGGCCGATGTGGCCGTACCACGTGAAATCATGGCCGTTGCCATGCCCAATCACGACCAGAGGACGCTTGCCCATGGCTGCAATCCCGGTCGGAAAGTAGAGGTCCTCTCCCAGCTTCGTCGCGATGATGCCGAAACTCGCGGCCACGCCAGAATCCAGACTGTAGACACTCTCCGTCACGGCGAGCGGACCAGCGGCAGTGGTGTCATGCACTACGTAAAACCCGGCCTCGCCCCTCCCACCGTCGAGGAAATCGCCATCGCTGAGGGTTCCGTTTCGATCGCAGTCCAGGACGACGTCATAGCCCACGCCAAGATCGGTGCCGGCGTTGGCGTTGAGCACCGACGGGCCTGCGATCTGAAAAGTGTTTGCCTGGATATTCGTGCCGCTGAAAGTCTGTGTCTGCGCTCCGCCGGGCCTCACATCTGTCAGTGACGGGTCGGCGATCCATTGAGAGGCGCTCTTGGCATTGACCACATAAATATCGCAGGTCTTTCCGGCAATGCTGGGGAAGCGTGTTGGATCAATGGCAATTTTGACCGCCGCATTAACATTGAACGCTTTTACGTATTCAAAGAAGGGGAACTCTGACAGCGAGTTTCCCGCCAGCTCGGTCTTGGTGACCGCGGCTGATGCGGTGACGGGAAGAACGAGCATGCCGAGAAAAGCGGCGAGAAGGGTGTTGGTCGCTTTCATATATCAATTCCACCTCTTCTGGTAATGAGCGTCTTCATCGCTGACGCGGCTGTTTGGGTGATGCTTTCGCGGTCGGCAGACGCCAGGCATTGGCCAGATCTTTCTCCTGGGGTGAATATTCAGATACCAAAGTCGTAGCAACATCGCGCAGCAAAGCGGCGAGGTCCGCCGCTGCTACTGCCGGATGTGCGACGCCGCGCAGCTTATCCGCAGTAAATGGACGAATCCCGCTCTTTTCGGCTTGCGCCAGTTCTGCGCGTGTTGTCTGGGCGGTAACGCGCTCCGGTAATCCGGGCGGCCCAAACCAGATGGGGGCAGCCGCCAGGTCGGTTGCGTTAGGAATGATGCCAACCACGCGGCCGGATCGATTGCCATGATTGAGGCGCTGCACCGGCGTGTTGCCGGCATAGAGAATAGGCTCAAGCGCATCGCGCGGCTCTACTAAAGCCGGATCGACCGCCAACACGACGAGAACGCCCGAGGAGACGAGTTCATGGCCCTTACTCCAGGTATTGATGTACCCTTTGCTAAGTGTGAACGGCTGGACGTAAAGAATGTCGTTGACGGCCCTGGGTAGTTGCGGTGTGGCTGTTTGCGCCGTTGTGTTCGATGTCCCCTTTTGAGATGTTTGTGCGCTTACAACCAGCGCGGTCGCCATCACGATTCCAAGCATTCTCATAACAGGCGCCTTTCTGCTGCGCTCTTTAGGTGCCTCGCGGCTTCCCCATGTATTCCTGCGTTTGTTCGTCGGTGATAGCTAAATAGTCTCATATACAAAAACCTTTGCGCCACGAGAGACCTGCGGACAAGCTCGCTCGCAGTTCGCGGAATCCTGATCCTTTCGCTGCGGTCATCCACCAAGGTTCACCAGCACTAGAGCGGACAAACCGGACCATTGAATTCTTTAATATGTAGTGATGCGACCCAGCTAAACATTTCAATAACTTTTTGCAGAGTGTTCCCTAAACTGTAAATGAGTGCCTGCAGCCCGCGAAAAGCCCCATGAAAGCTCATGAGAATATCACCAGCTGACATAAATTAGAGACGTTTTGGTCAAGACCTACACATTATGACCCGGAGTTGGCGGCTGCTTCAACGCTTCGAGCCGATTGGCATGTCGAGCACCCGCTCAGCTAGAACAACTGGCTTTGTGTGGGGATATCCAATGCAACCGGCGCAGCCGATTCAGCGCCCTCATTCTTCGAATTGTTGAGCCGCGTGCTGACAGGATACCGGCGCATCAGGTCTGCGTCGTATGGCTTGAGAATGTCACGGATTGCGTCGAAGTCCGTCACATCGGGATCGAGCCATACGTCGTACTTGTCCGGGGTCACAATGACGGGCATCCGGTCGTGCATGTCGGCTACGAGAGAATTGGGTGTGGTCGTCAGGATCGTGCAACTCTCGATGATTTTCCCACCGGGACCTTTCCATTGATCCCACAGGCCCGCGAGTGCGAACACATCTCCTTCGCCCACTTCGAAACAGTACGGCTGCTTAACGCTTCCCATTGCTCGCCACTCGTAAAATCCGTCAGCAGGGATGAGGCACCGTTTCGTCAGAATGGAATCTCGAAATGAGGGAGTCGTCGTGACCGTCTCTAACCGAGCATTGAGCGTTCGATTGCCAATGCTCATGTCCGTAGCCCAGGAAGGAATCAGGCCCCAACGCATCTTCGTGAATTTGCGCGCTTTCTTGCCCTCTCGGCGCACAGTTAGGACCGGCTGCGACGGGGCAATGTTGTATCGAGGACGTTCGTCGATCTCATCCCACGCCTGGAAACGCTCGGCTAGGTACTGCTTCGAGTGCGTCAATCGGTATCGGTTGCACGCCGTCTCATTGTCGCCGATTTTGTGTTCCATTTCCGAGTGGCTGATTTATCGCTAGATGCCGCGACTCAGACTAAGAGCCAGCACGGGCGGCCCACCGCCTTTCCGCGGCCTCGCACACGAAATCAATCGGACCAGGTAACTGCCGTCAGGCGACATTGATATCGTAGGTACTAGACAGATTGGCGATCTTCAGTTTACTATTTGCGAGCTTTTCAATTGAACTGAGGGGGACGGAGGATAACTATGTCCACGGGACCCCAGTCGATCTCTTTTGAACGCAGACTGTTGCTAGCCTTAGTGCTCGGGCTGCTTGTACTCTTTGGCTTCTATTACTTCCATAACAGGCAGACTTCTCAATCGGTGGCCGGGCCGACTGATTCACTTCACAAGTATGCCTGGAGGGATTCCTCGGGGAGTGTCTATCTCGCATTGGATTCCACCAGCGCATTTCCAGCTGCGGAATCTGTTGCCCCTCAACCGGGTCTTGTAGCAGTTCCCACGAACGTCACGATTCCTTCTCCTGTTCACAACGGGTTCACTCGCAAAGTTTTTCAGCTCGAAAGACAACGAAAATCCTCAGTCGCTATCGCAGACTCAACGGCAATCCAAGACTTTTTGGTAGGTGAGACGCACTTTGGAAAGAGTCAGCTTGAGGTTGCGCGTACTCTCTGTCGATTACTGCGTGAGTTTGAAATCGACGCGATTTTCGTCGAACAGCCGGATGACCTCCAATACGACTGGAGTCATTTCACATCTTTGGAGCAACGTCCCGATCAAGCAATCGCAGCGCTTCAGTATCGGATGGTCCAGGATGCTCAAGCGGACCCGGCTCCGTTCCTTCCCTATTTGAAAGACGTTAAGACAGACGCGGATCAGGCGGCCGCAATTTCCAAGATCGAACGTGACTTCGGCCCCTCGGGTCCGGCACAGTTTCAGGCGGCTATGGACATGGAAGACCGCTACGAAAAGTCGGGTTACATGTCAGCCACCGACTATCTCTACGTCGCCCTCCATTTACAGGGCGTGTCAATTCCATTCCACAATCTTGAATCCCGGAAGCTTCGCGAACGATTCATCGCCGACTCGGAACACGCTACTTCCATTGAGGACTTGAGGCCCGACATTGCGGCACGAGACGACTACACGATCCAGTCGGGTCGGCGATTGGTGAAGGACAACGGCTATCATCGGGTGATTTGGATTGTCGGCGCGGAGCACCTTAAGAACCTACCGGGCCTGCTCTCAGCCTACGGGGACAAGGTTGACATTGCGTACAACTCTCTTGCGGCTTCTTCAAATCAGCCGAATCTCAAGAAAGAAATGCTCTGTCTGGTGAACCCCGATCAACTCGTTAAGGTCGCAAATGCGCGCGTACCGTCTGAGTTTGGGCAGAATGAGGATTTCTCCATCCCGCGAGGACCAAGCCGGCAACTGAGTAATGCCTTCGCCGGCGCTTTGGCGCAAGGCGACCTGGGCCTCAACGCTTCCGAGCGCACCGCCGTTCAGAATTCTGTTGCTCAGCAGTACGAACAGCAGGCTTTACGCGGCCATGATTCCTGGTCCATCAAAGTCTCCATCGGAACCGGAGGAACCGTAGAGATTGCAAGGCCGCAACGGGATGAGTTGCAAGCTCTTAGGGGGTCCCGAGTAATCGCTCGCAGCCAGCAGGAATTGGCGAAGATCGCCCCAGGATTCTCGATCATCGATGCCGAGGTTGGGCAACGCCTCAGTCGGCTCAATGCACAGCAACAGCATGTGTCCTTATTTACGGTAAAGGACCAAGGCACGGGCTACGCCGTGTATGCGAACGAGCAGCCTTTCTTTGAGGGCGATGACATTCCCGCGCTTGTGCGGCACTTAAACGACCAAGTAACCTCCGGGCAAGTCGCAGCGATCTATCTCGAACTCGACGGATTCTCGGCAGAAAAAGCCCGCGGCTTCGAGGCAAGCTGCCGGACGCAGCAAAAGGTGCTGAACAACGACCGCAGCCTCGGCGTTCTAGGCAGACTGAATGACGCTTTCTTCGCGCCGGTGCGATTAGATCCAAACCACGATCCCCAGTTGACAGTGATGAAAACCGGGCCGTTCAAAGGCTTCACCCGAATGACGATGAACTTCATCGCCAGCATCGGAGACCGTGTCGTTAACATAACCTTAGTCGTCTATGCCATAACCGCCGATCTTGCCCAGGAGTTTTACGCTAAGTTGCGCGATGTCCTCGGCGCGTCTCCGTTAACATTGGCTGATGCCGTCACCGTGACGCGAAACGAACTCAAGAAAAACCACCAATTGAGCGACGATGATTTGACCAAGCAGCTGCGCACGGAGGTAGGCGGCACGCTTGTGGTCGAGGTCCTAAGAGCTAGTGTGGCTGCGGCTTAAGACATGGCGATCCTTGCCGATCAGGTCGTCACACCGCGCAACTGCAGCCTCGCCGTCGGCATTCCCAGTTCGCGGGAGTCGTTCGACAGGGCCGCTGCCGCGCCGTACGACAGTTTCGCGAAGGGCTTTGCCATTGGCGGCTGGCCCCGTTACCAATCTGAGGTAATCGAAGACTTGGGGAGATTGTTCAGAATTGCCGAGGCCCTCGGTGTCCCCGTAACATCGAGCGCCACTCGAATTCTCCTTTCGGGCCTTTTCCGTGATCCTGGTCGCAGGATTGTGATACTTGCATCCCATTGGGACGAAAAGAAACTGGCGCTAGAACTATACGATGGTTTCGTGAGCGTCGATGAATTCGTTGCGGTTGTCGATCCGAGCTTCGACGGAATTCTTGATTTTTGCGCCTGTCGGCCGGTGCAACTTGTCAATTCGCTTCGCGTAAACAGGCCGAAATGTCTGACGCGGTACACTCCCCGTGCCGACAATACGCCTTACATTTGGATTGCCTTCTATGGCGTGCTGCTGCGTCACCTCGCACGCGGAGATCGTACCTATTTGCAGGCACTTGAAGAGGTTGTGGATGCCTTTACAAAGCCGAGGATATCAATGAAAAGCCTTAGCATTCGGTTACACGGTTTTTTGTCCGAACTGGGCCTGCTGGCGCCAATAAAGCTCGGTGGCGGTGAAGTCCGCACATTCTCGGATGACCAGAAACGTGCGCTTCGACGACTGCTTGCGGAACAGCAGAAAGTTACCAGCCGATTGTTGAACCTGGCGGTTGTGATGGTAGCGGTGATTTTCTGTGTCGGCATTTTCTTCGCCCTCTATTACCGCGATAAGCCAAGCATGCTTGAGGTCGCATTGGGAGGCAGCCTATTTTCGAACCTCGTCACTGTTAGATGGATCAGGAAATTGTGGATCGAAAAGGGGTTGGTGGACTTGGCCTATTTGGCGACAGAAGAAATGCCTGCCGACGAGGCAATCCGATTGGCTAGTACCATATATTGGCGTCTCTTGTCCGGCAAGGAACATGGTACGGCGAACCCTTCGTGACTCGGTGTTTGGCGATGGGCGGAGTGAGTCGCTGCGCGAGAAAGCTCGGTTTGGGCTTTTGGCTTAACCGCGTTTACTAGGTTTGAAGAACTTACCAGGCGGGACATTCTGCTCAATTGAGCTTAGGAACAAACTTCTTTGGAGAGAAACCTTTCTGGATATCACGGGTTCTAATCCTCCAGATGCCTTGCCAGCCGCCTCAAGTAGAGTGAACTCCTGCACCTGAATCCAGGCGAGCTCAGGCCGAATTTTGGGAGGACCTTCAAGAGTGTCCGTGCCTGCTGCCACGGGAGCCACGCCGGAAGACTTCACTTCGAAAACTGAAGGCAACCCGTGCGTGCGCGATTAAGATCATGAGTGAGATGCCCATACGTTTTGACTCTCCGGCTTTCCCCGCTTGCTGCACGCTAGGACAGTCGGCCAGCATGTCGTAGAGCACGCCAGCAGATCAGGGCACAGCCGAGGCAGAGGAAGGCTTCATGGATGTCGGCTCCGCTTCTCATCCACCGGTGTCCAACCCCATCTGGGTCAGCGGAACCTGGGATCGTCATCGGCGTCGGGCAACAGCAAGCCCAGGGAATGTAGCGGATGTTTTTCCTCTAGAAATCGAATCGGACACTCATGGGACAGTAGAAGGCAATTCACGCGTGGAATCCTCCACGGCCCAGCGACGCCTAAGTGGTTGGGATTGTAGGAACCGGCGGAGAGGGAGGGAGTCGAACCCTCGGTACAGGTGTTAGCCCGTACAACGGTTTAGCAAGACATTTCGGACCCAAAACCTAAATCCAACCCAGAGAGGCACTTACCCTGCATCTCTTTTTTTATGTTCAATTTACGAGTTGTGGCTAATTGTCGCCAGTTGTGGCAAAATGTCTCCAATTGTGAACTGAAGGCCCACAAAAAAGCCACACAAGTATCTGAGCCCAGGGAGGATCTGGTGGACTGCCAAAGAAATGCGAGACCTTCGCCGCCACACCCTCGGGCTTGGTGAGCAGACGAGTCTGTTAGAACGCTGCCTTACAAGTGAGTTTGCGAATATCTCCTTACACCTCAAGCATTTACATCATTACCCCTTTGATCGCGTTCTAACCGAAGCTCCGGTTAATGTGGCCTCCGCCGCGATAGGGTACTCAGGGTCCGTAACTAATTGAAAGCAAAGGGTACATATGGCTCCCGGAGCCCCCCTAAAGCACCCTCGGAAGCGCTCATCGAACCCTTAACGAACCCTCGGCCAGTGCTCGTGGCCTGTGCCGCGACGGAGCAGCCTTCCATTGACCTCAATGCCTTCATGACAGTCGGTGCATCCGGCATTGGCGACAGATAGGGGTTCGAGCCGCGCGGGACACGGACGCCGCATTTGAACTCTGGTACTTCAGTGAAAGAACCGGGTCAACAGGTACCTGATTGAAAAGTACGCGACGCGGGTGGGCTCCCACAAGCGTATGAAGTAGCGGTTAGCACTGATTCGTGGACCATGACTGGACTACGAAGTCATGGCTCAATCGAGTCGAAGACATTTCGGTACGTGGATCGAATTGACAAAACTCCTTTGGAATTCACAGGCCATTCACCGTACCCGGAATGCCGTTAACATCCCCACCAATCCCCACCCTGCGCGATGCCGGTGCTTTGTCGTCATGTCGTGATCCTTGAGGCGTTCGCGTGAAGCGCGATCAGTTCTGTAAAGCGCTGCAGAAAGACCGTCAGGACATCGCGCGTCGCTTGGTGGACGAGGCGACCATCGGCGTCGAACTTCTCGTGGGCACGTCCGACGAGGACCTCCGGCTGCAGGAGTGTGTAAGTGTTCGTGAATACAAATGACTGCCGCAGTTGCGATTGACCGCGCGCGGTTCCCGTGATGCCGCGTGAGGCGCCCATCACCGCCGCGACTTTGCCATTCAGTGCGCTGTTTTCCGGCGGGCGGGACAGCCAGTCGATCGTGTTCTTCAGCACGCCCGGGACACCATGGTTGTACTCGGGAGTGGCGATCAGTAACGCATCCGTCTTATCAATGGCTGCGCGAAGCTGTACAACGCTCGGCGGGATACCACCAGCTTCGACATCGCCGTTGTACAAGGGGATGCCGTCCAATTCGTGAATATCAATGTGTAAACCTGGCGGCGCGACTTCCGTCGCCGTGCGCAGGAGTGCGCGGTTGTAAGAACCGCGGCGTAAACTGCCGGCAAATCCGACAACATTGAATACGCGAGCGACATTAGCCACGTTGCCTGAACCGTCCACCATGCCTCCAGAGATCGGGCTGGACGCCCGCAGAATGCTCCGCCAGAATCCTGCCGGCTACGCACCGATCAGCCAGCGGCCAAGATGGGGCCAATGCGCTTGGACCTACTCGGCCATCACGCGATGGACAAACGAAATTGCGATCGATCCTTCACCGACCGCCGAAGCCACGCGTTTGATATTGCCGCATCGGACGTCGCCCACGGCGAACACGCCCGGGCGTGACGTTTCGAGCAGATAGGGAGAGCGCTTGAGCGGCCATTGCGCAGCGGCGAGTTCCTCAGGTGTCAAATCGGGTCCGGTCTTGATGAACCCTTTCGGGTCGAGGGTGATACGGCCATTCAGCCAAGCAGTACTCGCCTCGGCTCCGGTCATTAGGAACAAGTGCCTGACAGCGTGACTCGTGACTGCGCCAGTACTGTCGCGCCACAGCACGCGTTCCAGATGCCCATTTCCTTCGAGGGCAGCGATCTCGGTACGCGTTCTCACTTGGATGGTCGGAGTCTCATCGATCCGGCGAACCAGGTATCGGGACATGCTCACAGAGACACTGTCGGACCGGACGAGCACGTGAACCCGCCTACCAGTCTGCGCGAGAAACAGCGCCGCCTGGCCCGCGGAGTTGGCACCTCCGACGACGATGACCTCGTCGCCGTCGCCAAGCTGCGCTTCTTCCATAAACGTCGCGTTGTAGTAGACGCCGGCACCTTCGAACTCGGCAAGATTGGCGAGAGACGGTTTACGGTATCGAGCTCCTGTGGCGATGATCACTGTGCGAGCGGAAATGGTTGCGCCGTCAGCCAGCTTCACGCCGTGTCGCTTCGGTTCGCAGATCAGTCCTGCGGCACCTTTCGCGATCATGACGGAGGCACCAAACTTCTGCGCTTGGGCATAGGCGCGTTCGGCCAGCTCGTGGCCAGAAATCCCCGTGGGAAATCCGAGATAGTTCTCGATTTTTGAGCTCGATCCTGCCTGTCCTCCTGGCGAACTGGCCTCGACGACCAACGCATCCAGTCCCTCCGACGCCGCGTAGACCGCAGCCGCAAGACCAGCCGGCCCGGCACCGACGATCACAACATCGCGCTGTTGAGCCTGATCGATCCGCTCGTTGAAGCCGAGACAATGGGCGATCTCCTGGTTGGCCGGGTTCTTCAAGACCGCCTCGCCGCGGCATATCAGCACCGGCAATTCGCCACACTCCACTCGGAAACGATCGAGTAAGTCTCGCACGTCCGCATCGCGGTCTATGTCCAGATACTTGAAAGGGTGACCGTTGCGCGTGAGGAATGCCTTGATGCGAAACGTTGCCTCGGACTGGGTCGAGCCGATGAGTAATACGTCGCCAATCCCCCGCGCCACCAACTCGATCCGTCGATAGATCAATGCTTTCATCAGCACTTCGCTTATCTCGGCGTCAGCCTGAATGAGGGCATGCATCTGGCCGCGGGTCAGCTCGACGACTGCACCTGATACGCTCACGCGAAGGCGCATCAGCGCAGGGCGACCAAGGATCATGCTGATGTCACCAGTGAACTGATCCGCGCGAACAATCGCGATCAGAAGATCGCCAAGAGCCGACGGTCGAATCACCTCTATCTCGCCCGCCTTCACAACAAAGAACGGCACGTCGTGCTGGCCGCTTTCAATCACCACTTCACCGCGCGCGATTGGACGAAGCACTCCGTGGGCTGCAATCCGTTCGATCTGCCCCGCAGTCAGCGTCGGAAACATAAACGACGCGGTCGTGGCGTTCGTGAGAAGGGGCAAAGGAGTAGTGTCGGTCAGCATCCTCTGGCTCCTTGAACGGCCTGTGAGTGCAGAAGGTCGACATGCCCGGCGTCACTCCGACAAGAGACAATGAGATGCCTTCGATATGTTCCCTGCGCTCCAGTTGGCTTGGTCATGGTTACTCCTCAAACGGCGCGTTCATCAACAGATCGACGGTTGAGATTGGCTTGTAGCCGGGCTCAAAACGCTCGCCAAAATCGCGCAGAAAATTGTCGTAGCTTGTCTCCGGCTTCGCGACGACGAGGCGGCAACACGTCTCGGCGAATTTGGCCTTCATTTTGAGGCGGGGAAACGCAGCGAGAATTTCGGCCACCTCCCGCGGTGGGATCGACTCGAGGCCAAATCCGCCATAGTCGACGCCGATGCCCATGGTGCCCACAGCGACTTCTGCCTCCTTGTGAAGCGCGATCGAGGGCGTCGAATTGAGGGCAACTAGGTCCCAAATGAGTTGCGCACGGCGATTCGAGACCCCGCGCTCCTTGACGAACGACACCGCTGCCTCAGCGCCGTTGACTTCGAAGCGATTTGGGCCCGGCACACCGACCGTCAGTCCGATATCGTGGAGGATGGTGCCGACCGCGACCGCCTCGGCGTCGAGGTCCATGCTTTTCCTCTGCCCAATCCTCGCTGCGAAGAGCCACGATCGCATGGCGTGGTTGAAAAGATAAGGTTCATATAGTTTTTGCGCGTATTCGATTGCCTCGGTGATGAGCGGCGAATCCGCCACCCTGATGCCTGCCGTCAGACGCGTCTCCACAACCTCACGGACAGTCCAGGCGGCCTCTGGTTCATTGACGTCAACAAAATTGGTCATGTTGTTCATTCCTCCCAGTTGGAGAAGGGCCTTTAAACCCATTCGAGCGGGTCATTGTTGCCTTCCGGTTAACGATTCCAGTTGAACGAAGTGAGTCACCAGTCCGTGCTCATCCGTAAAGACCAAGCAGTACGTCGGAATGTGACAGTCGAACCGCTGGAAGCATCGGATCCGCCACGAAGACTGATGTCACAGAACCAGGGCTGACGCGGTCTTGTGTTTAACGTCAGTGACTCGATTGGAGCAGCCATGAACAGTTCTCAAGCATTGTTATCAATACCAGGAGTAGCTGAGGCACCTGAGTCGAAATCCCCCAGCGCGTTGGTCGCACGGCGCAAAGCGTTCCGTGCGCTTCATGAGGGAGGATGTTTCGTGATTCCGAATCCTTGGGATGTGGGTTCCGCGCGGTATCTTCAGCACCTGGGATTTCCGGCCCTCGCGACGACCAGTGCTGGCGCTGCATTCTCGCAGGGGCTTCCAGACTCAAGTGATGATCTCGTCGTCAGTCTCGAGCGGAATCTTATGCATATCGCCGCAATCACGGCTGCAGTCGATCTTCCGGTGAGTGCGGATTTCATGTCAGGCTTTGGGCGGGCGCCAGAGGAGGTCGCTGAGAGCGTTGCTCGCTGCATTGCAACCGGTGTTGCAGGCCTGTCGATCGAGGACGCCACGGGTGATTCGATGTCGCCACTCTACGATCTGCCGATCGCGCTCGAGCGCGTCCGCGCCGCCCGCCAAGCAATCGACGAATCCGGCCATGACGTGCTGCTGACCGCGAGAGCAGAGTGTTACCACGTCGGTCATCCCGATCCTCTCCACGAATCAGTGCGACGTCTGCAGGCGTACGCGGCCGCGGGGGCGGATGTGCTCTTTGCCCCGGGCCCACAGAGCCTCGCAGAAATCAAGACACTCGTTGAGGCGGTTGCACCAAGACCGCTCAATCTACTCGTGGTCCGCGACATTGGCGTGGATGTCAGAGAAATCGCGGGGCTCGGCGTGCGACGCATCAGCGTTGGCGGTGCGCTGGCGTTGGCTGCGTGGACCGGGTTTATTCGCGCCGCGACGACGCTGCGGTCCGAGGGCAGTTTCGCTGGGCTGGCGGACCTGGTGCCTTACCCCGACATCAACAACCTCTTTAGCGACGGTTGTTGGCGTCGTGCCTGACGGCCCTTCGCACTTCTAAGAACTGTGGTAATCATCTGGGCTGGCGCGTTCAGACTGGGGGAAACAACCGCCAATCTGACCGGTGAGCCCCGGACAGCTCGTCGTGATGTGGACAAAGGTTGTTGTGTGCACTCCGGTCACATTTCGACGCGTCGTTCGGATTTAACTACGATCACTTATCTTTGGAGTTCGACGCCTATGGTGCAGTACGCCGACTGCGCTGGCCTGCTAACGAACCTCCCGACCATTGAAGACGTTTTGGACGATCACGCGTCGGAATTGGGCCACGATTTCATCCCGTATCGGCACCACGTTTACCGAGTTCTGAATCTATGCCTGGCGATCGTAGGAGACAGCCGCTTCGAGCTCGAGAAGATTGCTCTCGCTGCGGTGTTCCATGATCTCGGGATCTGGACCAACAAAACGTTCGACTACATCGCTCCATCAGTCGCGATCGCGCGCGAGCACCTGAGCGCTCGAGGGATGGCGGACTGGGTCCCTGACATTGAAGCGATGATCGCGGATCACCACAAGGTAACGAGGTCTCGTGCAAATCCGCAGTTGCTGGTCGAGTCATTTCGCCGTGCAGATTGGATCGATGTGTCATGCGGGGTGCGAATGTTCGGCGTCCCGCGCAGGTTCATCGCGGATGTGGACGCCACTTGGCCGGACGCAGGCTTTCATCGACGGCTGGTGGAACTGACGATTGATCAATGGTGGAAGCACCCGCTCAATCCTCTCCCGATGGTCAAGTGGTAACAGCGAGAAGCCCCGACGCTTGCAGCGAGCAGCGCTCCTCGCTGAGCGTCTCCGTTAGGCGGCTCCGGCTGCCACAGAGGGTTCCTTCGCCTTGACCAAAGGAACGTTGACCAGATGTCCGCTCAAGAACCAGGCTTGAAGTTCATTGCTCCGCAGCACCTCACTCACAACCAAGTCATTCGTGCCATCGTCCCCAAGTTCAGAAGCACGCCGCGCCAACTTCCGGGCCTGGCGAATGATAACTTGGTGAGCATCGAGCAATCGCGACAACTGAACTGGGACTTCTTCCCGGCCACGCGGCGGGCGCTCGATTCGAGTAGTCTCGGCCACGTCGGCCGCCATCGCCAGGCTGACACCGCCGAGTAGCTGAATTCTCTCGGCGATCGAGTCAACCGCTTCCACCTGCTCGCCGTAGTGCCTGTCGTAAAGCAGATGCAACTGGTAGAAGGTCGGACCAGCGACCTGCCAATGACTCTTCTTGTACAAGTCGCGAAGCGTCATGGTGTCGGCAAGAAGCTGGTTCAATTGTTCCGTCATCTCCAGCCGCAGGGGTTCTTCGAGTTCCAGCGGCAGCATATGGCTGACCGTGCCGTAGGTCTGGATTTCCTGGGCGCGCTGGTGAAGGCGGGGCTGTGCGCTGATACTCGCGCTCACACCTGTATCGATCTGTTTCTTTTGCATTGGCATCTCCGCTCTGGAGGAATTGTGTCACCGGCAAAGTCCCAGACTCCGGCGACCTAGGCCGTCACCCTACGATCGCCGTCTCCAATGAGATGACGAACGTCTGCGTGCTCCTGATGCACGAAGTTCCCCACACAAACGACGCGCAGGGTCCACCGACTGGCTGCGATTCTCCTTCGTCGGCGGCAAGCGGAAGAAATCGCGAAAACTCCGTTCCCCTGCGTGTCCCGCATCTGGGCCAAACATGAGGTCCAGATAAATCGATTTGAACCCGGTTGGCGATCGACTCTGTAGGGAACAATACGATCTGCAGCCTGAACCAACCAATGGTCTCCTGTTACATGCCCAGTGAATCATGAGGAACCGGGTATGCGATCTGCCCGGCGCACAGAATTCAAGCTGCCTTGCGAGACTTTTGAACCGACTGGATAAATTTCAGCAAGTCGTCGTTGACTTCGTCCTGGTGTGTGGCAGTGAGACCGTGGGGCCTGCCCGGATAGTAAATTTCCTGCGCCCCCTTGATGAGCCGGGCCGATTTCTTGGCTGAATCTTTGATTGGCACGATCTGATCGTCCTCGCCGTGCATGACCAGCGTCGGCACGTCGAATTTCTTGAGGTCCTCGGTGAAGTCGGTCTCGGAAAACGCCTTGATGCTGTCATACACATTCTTGAGACCACCCTGCATGCTCCATAGCCAAAACTGGTCCAGCATTCCCTGCGAGACCTTTGCACCCGCGCGATTGGCGCCATAGAACGAGATGGCGAAGTCCTTCCAGAACTGCGAACGATCTTTGGAAACGCCACGCCGCAGTTCGTCGAACACTTCGATGGGGAGCCCTTCCGGATTAGAAGCTGACTTGACCATCACCGGCGGCACGGCGGCGATGAGAACGGCTGCGGCAACCCGCTTCGTGCTGTGGCGTCCGATGTAGCGCGCCACCTCGCCGCCTCCTGTGGAGTGCCCCACCAGGGTGACGTCTTTGAGATCAAGTGTTTCAATGACTGCCGCCAAATCGTCGGCATATCCGTTCATGTCGTTTCCAGACCAGGCTTGGCTGGACCGGCCATGGCCACGCCGGTCGTGCGCGACGACGCGGAATCCGTTCTGAGCGAGGAAATGCATTTGGCCGTCCCATGCGTCAGAACAGAGTGGCCATCCGTGTGAGAAGGTTACGACTGGTCCCTTGCCCCAGTCTTTGTAGTAAATTGTCGTGCCATCTTTCACAGTAATTGTGCTCATACAAATGTTCTCCTTTTATTTTGGGTGAGACTGGAATGTTTTGCGGTTCTGATTTACTTGGCCGCCACAAACAGCGGGGCGCTCTTGTCCTTCACGAAGAACACAACGAATTTCGCCGGTTCGGTTTTGCTTGCGTTCCGCCCAACAACGTGAACATCATCCGGGCCTTCGTAGAAGGTCTGACCAGCTGTTACAGTCGTTTCCTTTCCGCCTCTCACCTGCATCACGATCGTGCCTTCGAGAACATAGATAAACCCATTCGCATTGTGTCGATGGATTGGGTCTACATTGCCTGGCGGATATTCCACGGTGATCATCAGACCCTCCTTACCAGGGAGGTTTGGCAGGTCTTTCGACATAAGGTCCGTTACCTTAGCCTCCTGTGCCAGCAACGCGCCGGACATGAGACATGCGAGTGCCAGAATTGCTTTTGTGAACTTCATAAATCATCCTTTCGCTTGATGACGCCATGTGAATGCGTCCTCTGTTTTCTCTCCGCTTCGCAGTTATGCGTAGTGGTGCTCGAGTTCCTGTTCGGCGCGCAGCCAGTCTTCCATCTGGTGACCTTCCTGCCGGCCGTGGGACTCGTACAGACTGTAGGCCAGTTGGGCAATCTCATCGTGTGTTGGGTGCGAGCGACGATCGATGTTCTTTCCTACATTACTCGGGGCGAGGGCGTGCTCTATGGCGATATCAGGTTCTCGATTCATGACCCTTTCTCCTCATTCCGCTCTTCTTTCTGCAGTGAGGCCGGTTGGTCTAAATTCGGCCTCTGTTTCTTGAAGTCCTTGCCGACGGGTCGCGCAACTGCGAGTCCTTGGCATCACGCAGCGTTAGGCTTGGGGTGCGCGCTAGGAATTTGTGCTGCCGGCAGAGTCAGCCAGGTTTCGAAACGAGTCTCGCCAAGTCGTGCGTTCTTCCCCGGCACCAGCGTCTTATCGGTGATTCTCGCCCCAGAGTAGAGCGCGTTCGGGTCAGCGATGACCTCGCGGGGATCCTTGAGCGTGGCCAGGCGGCGCCGTACGAGTTCATCGATGCGAAACTGTTCCGGGCCCCCAATTTCGACAATGCCGTTTGCTGGCGGACCTACCGCCACTTTGCCCACGGCACTGGCAACGTCGTCGGCAGCCATCGGCTGGAAGAGCACAGGTGGGACATGTACCTTGCCGTCGACCACAGAAATGTCAGCGAGGCCCTTGAGAAATTCAAAGAACTGCGTCGCGTGAATGATCGTGTAGGGGATTGGAGATTCTTTGATCAACTTCTCCTGAGCGATCTTGGCACGGAAATAACCGCTTTCCGACAGCCGGTCGGTTCCTACTACTGACAACGCAACATGATGTTCGACGCCTGCCGCCCCTTCGTAGCTGAGCAGGTTACGGGTTGACGTCTGGAAGAAATTCAACACGGCTGCGTCTTCCCACGAGGGAGCGTTCGATACGTCAACGACTACCGAGGCACCCTTCAGAACTTCGGTCAGCCCTTCGCCCGTAAGAGTGTTGACTCCTGTGTTGGGTGCTGCCGCAACAGCTTCGTGCCCGTGTTCACGAAGCTTGTTGACGAGCTTTGATCCGATGAGTCCGGTACCGCCGATCACTACGATTTTCATAATTCTCTCCTTAAACGTTGACCAGCCCTCTAGAACCAACCAGTCTGTTGTAGTCGCTAAGCCACAGCTGAGTTGGACTCTGTGACACCACGGCTCGTTGATGTGAACCGCTTAACGAACTCGAGCGCCTTCTCGGCGACCTCTCGCCAGCCCGCGTCGATCGTCAGCGAGTGCCCGCGGCCTTGCATCTTGACGATCTCGGTCACACCCTGGTTGCGCTTTTGCTTTTCGTAGGCCGCGTTCGCGATCGCCCAAGGGACCGTATGGTCCGAGTCGGCCGAGACGATTAGCATCGGGCCCCGATCCGGGTTCGTCGAGTCGACCTGCGCCTCTGACCACGGATTCAAGTTCGCGGACGCCGCCTGGAAAAGCGGCTCTCCGGCGCCGGGGACCGAATAGCCGAGGTACAACTCCTTCGCCTCATCCTCGCCGACCTCGTTCGCGAAGCTGTAGCGGAACTGCTCGTAGCTGAGTGGTACCGCGCGGTTCCAGTTCGCGGGGTTGCGCAGGGCGACGCTGGCCGTGCGCAGCGCCGGGATCGGCAGCGGGAGCACGCCACGGAACGGAGCAGGGCTGATCGCGACTGACGCGGCAGCGAGTCCGCGCCCCGCGAGAATCATGGTAAGCAGGCCTCCGAAGGAGTGGCCCATGATCACGGGCTTCCGATTCAGGCGGCGGATGATGGCCTCCTGGTAGTCGGCGATCTCGCGGATCCCCTTGCCCGCGAACACTTCGGGATGCTCTCTGGCCGCGGCGACGGTTTCAGGATCGTCGGGCCAACCTGGTGTCACGCACACATAGCCGGCGTCCTCAAACAGCGTCACCCAGCGGTCCCAGCTGGAGGGCAGAAGCCAGAGCCCGTGTACGAATACAACGGGTGTGGCGCCTGAGGAGTTCGCGCGTTCGACCTGCGCTGCCTCATGGTCAGTGATCGTCGACACTTCTGCCTTCCCCTCGCCCGAGAGAGTGTTGACGCCCGAATTGGGTAATGCGGCGATCGTCTCGTGTTTCATACTTCTCCTTCCATGATTGACCGAGTTGTTTCCGGGTCATCGATGTCTTGTACTCGCTATGACAGAACTGAGAGGGACTTTGTGACACACTGCCTGTTCGTTCTACATGAAGGTGCCGCAAAATCGAAAAGAAACTTTGGAAGGAGAAAGTTGATGGAGCGGACGGTATATTCAGGACTGCTGGGAAGATTGATGACGGAAGTTCATCGAGTTTTAGGAGGTCAGCAATTCGCTAAGTGTTTTGTGAGGACGCCAGTCTGGATTATTGTGACGAAACGATGTCGCGTCCGCATCGATGAGTCCAACTAATACCTCGGTCACGATTCTGGCTCCAACCGGGCCAAGACGATGACCTCCTGTACATGCGTCGGCTTCGCGGAGAATGTAGAACCAGAGGGGAGTCTCGTCGTGCCAGCCTGTTGATGCAATCCCGACTTCCTCCGTGGTGAGAGGGACGATTCCCATGTGCCGGGCCACGGCTTCGCCAGACGGGAGCCCGACACCTTGGCCACGCTGCAAGTCACGGACGGCCAGAGAATGATAGTCCTCGATCTCACACTCGCCGGTGACGGCCACGGGCAACTCAATCAGCGGTCGTACCAGCTTTCCGTCGATTTTCTTGGACCGCTGCGCCCGGGTCGTACCGGGCATGTCGAAGAAGAACGTCCAGTCCACCGTGTGCTCCAGCGGCACAGCGCGGAATCCCAGAAGGTCAGGAAAGAGAGGCACGGGATCCGTCCGTTGGTTCAATTGGTAGCGGTGTCGAATCTGGGAATGGCCGTACCGATAAGCAGCATCGGCGAACTCGAGCGGTATAAATGCGCCATGCACAGGGTGAAACCACTGCGGGCCTTCTCGAAGTACCTGCCTAACAAGCGTCTCTCCGACGAGCGTGGGCAGAAACTCCTGAAGAATGATCCATTGGTAGTGCCACCGCAACAACCGGGCCGCTTCGTCGAACGTGCGATCGTTCGTCGTTTCAGTCCGCCGCACTTCGTCAACGAACGCGTTGTGGGCCTTGAGCATGGCGAGATGCAGCTGCGACATCAGCATGTGGGAATCGTTGCGCGGATCGCCGATGACTGCGATGCCCTGTGTGTTTCGTTGCACGTCTGCTTTTTCCGAACCGAGCAGAAACTTCGCGGGGTCGTCACGCTCATAGAGGAAGGGATGGCCAGTCGGGCCGTCGCCGTACAAGCATTCAAGGTTGAGTTGCGGGCTACGGGCATTGCGTAGTTCCGCGGTAGTAGTATGCGATCGCAAGATCGACCGGTCTGCCGTGATATCGTGAGCGACAAATTGGCCGAAGATGGGCCAGCCTGCGGCTGTGTCCGCCAAGGCCTCGGGAGAGTCATCCAGGTCCTCACAATCGCAAACACCGCCGGCACGGCCAAGAGCGTGCAGGAATTGCTCATCAGCCTGAAATGATGGAAGTTCGGGGAACAGCCGTGCGTAACTTGTAGCGCCTAGTGATGCATTGATTGCCACTCTGGCTCGCGCTGGCGACAGGCAGTGACTTCTAATCGCGGTGGCTGGTTGAGTCATGAACATCTATTCTAGCTTCACCTCTAGCCTCACCCTTTGCAGAAGTGTCTCCAGCGTTTCCGAACACCCGCTAGATGGCAAGACGTTTTTCGATACGCCGATCCGGAATCAGCCATATCAGTGCGGCGATCACAAAGATCGTTTGAGCCATCCAGGAGAAACGCAAGGTGGCGACGATCGCTACGATATATAGCACCGGTGACAGCTTGCCTTTCCAATCGCGCCCTATCGCCTCCTTCAGGATTGAGTCTGCCCCTTGCGCGCGAATGATCGCCTCCTGGAGCAGGTAGTACGCGATCGCGGCCATCAGGAGCACTACTCCGTAAAGCGCACTGGGAACTCCGGCGAAATGGTTCTCCCCCATCCAGCCGGTGGTAAATGGAAATAGCGAGAGCCAGAACAATAGGTGCAGATTGGCCCAAAGTACTGCGCCCGTCACCGTAGTGGAAGCATGCAGCATGTGATGATGATTGTTCCAGTAAATGCCGACGTAGAGAAAACTCAGGACGTAGCTGAGAAATACCGGCAGCAGAGGCGCCAGGTCCTTCAGACCACCACCATGCGGCACCTTCATTTCTAACACCATGATCGTGATGATGATCGCGATCACTCCGTCGCTGAATGCCTCCAAGCGTCCCTTCGTCATCGATCTGTGCCTCCTGTTATCGGAGTCAGATGGAATCTGCCCTGACTTCAGCTCAGGAAGGTAGCACGCACTTTCTTCTTATGCAGCGGCCTGCCGATTTGGACCTCCTTGTGCGATCTCCGCGCACGTGGTGGCACATTGACGGCACGCTTGAGCACACTTCTTCATCGTTTTGCCATCGAATTTTCCGCACTCTGAAGAACAGGCTGTGCATAGCTCCGAACAGATACCGCACACCCGGTGTGCGAACCCGGAGCCGCCCGTAAGCAGAGCTACGCAAGTCCGGCACAATTCAAGGCATTCGTTACAAAGCCGGATGCAGTCGCTCATCATGATCGGATCGTCGTTCAGGGACTCACTGCGGCATTGAGCGCACCAGCGTGAGCACTGCAAACACTCCTCGATACAGCGCTCGAATTGTTTGATTTGAAACCGTCATTTGACCTCCATTCTTTTATCGACCTAGTTTTTTCAGTTGTTGCTAAGCGTGCCCTTTTGTCGCCGATTACTGTGCTTTCACCCAAACGCTGTCGGCCGAATCGAGTTCAACACCCCCGACATTGGTCGTAACTTCAACGTCCTGTAGACCAGATTTGCCGCCGGGTATGGCGCTAAATTCCAATAAGTACCGGTTGTCGAGTCCACTTCGCAGCGTGTCCAGATAGGGATGAAAGCTTACGAGATTCTTTGTGTCCAGGTAGAAGGACTCGCCACCGGTCTCATGAGCCAGCTTGGCCATGGTGGCCTGACCGTTCCTTATTTCCCAGTCTCCGAGGATCACAACGCCACGCGCGAAGATTGTGTCAATGATGGTCCCCATATGTTGAGCGACGGTGCGCGCCACATAGACGTCGGGACTCATGAGGCTGAGCCCATGGGTTCGTGGTCCACCGCGGGTGCGGTCGATTCCGTCCGTGATCATCAAGACTTCCCGGCGGGTTGATCCCGCGGGCCACTGGTTCATCAGATCGACCACGGAAAGGCAAGGACTTCCTTCGCTCTCCAAGAACGGAGGGTGAATCGCTTTCGCCGCATCGTAGCGGTTGTCAGTAGGATTCTGAAAGATTTGCGCAGTCCCGTTGCGCATGTATGCAACCCCCACGAAAATATTCGCGGGCAATGAATTAATGAAACCGCGCAGTTCGTCAAACTGAGAAACTAGACTCAGATCGGCGGCGTCATCGATCAGAATGAATAGATCGAGCCGGCTTTGCTCTCGGCTCACAGGCGTCCAGCCGGTCACTTGTAGGCGTTTTTCTCCTTGCCGCACAATGATGTCTTCGCTATTGATTACAGGCGTGCGTTGAATGTCACCGACCACGCGCATCGAGACCGTCATCTGTACCGGAGTGGTTCCTATTTGAGTTCTCTCCTGTGCCTGTAACGGAAGCAACCAAAGCGTTGGCAAAATGAACATTGGAAGCGGCCGAATTAGATTTCGAAACATCACGTCCTCCCTAGAAACTCTGTCGGCTGTCCGCCGCTTGGGGTTGTGGGAGCAGAAAGCTCTCAAAGTTCGTGCCTCTAGTTAACGGGCACTAACACTGGAGCGCCTTTGTCCCTGGCACGAGCGTTTTCTCGCTAATCTTCGCTCCAGAGTAGAGTGCGTTTGGATCGGCGAAGACTTCGCGCGGATCCTTGAGCTGCGCCAAGCGCCGCCGCACGAGTTCATTCAGCCGGAATTCAGCTTTCTTACTCCACGCGGCCGATTTCACCTTCGACGATCACGCGGTACGTCTTGACCGGCTCTGTCGCCGGACCACGCAGGACTGCGCCTGTACACACGTTGTACTGACTCCCGTGCCATGGACAAGTCACCGTTGAACCATCGAGCTTCCCTTCGTTCAATGGACCTCCCCGATGAGTGCATTTAGCGTGCGTGGCACAGAAACTACCCGCGACATTAAACACGCTCGCATCGCCGACCAATAAAGCCGAACCCGGTGGCACCGCAGCGACACGAAATTGGTTATCTTTGAGGGCTTCGGATTGGATGGGAGAATCCGCAACGTTTGCCTGCGCATTGGTCTGCATAATTTGCCTCTCAGTCTCGGATTGAGGTGTTCGATACCGCCATTCGTATTGCAACAGGATAGTGACAACCCATCTCAACTTGTGACGCGACGTATCGCTGCGTACGAGACGGGGGGATGACACAAAGCGGACACTCACCTCGTCGTGTTCTATGACAGGGCAGCCCTACCAAATGTGACAAAGCCAGGCATTCGCAAATAATCCAGCCAGAACTGTCACAGGTCGAAGCGGTGTTTGGTCTCTGGAGCATCAGGCCGGAGGGCCACTGCCATGGATAAGGTTGATTCGACATCCCTCATCGCCGTAGAGGTCGAATCCGCGCCTTCGCAGGCAAGTGTGAGATTGGATGCTCCTTCGGTTGGAACTATCAGTTCTGTGGAAAGCCTCCGCGAGCATCTGCAATGGGCGATTGAGTTGGAGCACTCGACGATTCCCCCATATCTCTATGCGCTTTACTCGATCGAGCCAGGACACAATCCAGAAGCCGTCGAAGTGATAAGCAGCGTCGTCGTCGAAGAAATGTTGCATCTGACACTCGCGGCGAATCTCCTGAACGCAGTGGCCGGGCGACCACGACTAGATATCCCCAAGATCCTTCCAGGCTATCCCCTCCCGCTGCCCCACAGCGACCGCTCGTTCGAGATCTCTTTATTTCGCTTCGGCCCTGAAGCAATCGAGTCATTCCTGAAGATCGAAAAACCGTCGCCGAAGATTGATCACCCTGAGGGCGACAACTACGAGACGATTGGGCAGTTCTATCAGGCGATCGAGCGAGGATTCCGCGAGCTTTCAGCAAACCTCGGCGAAGCCAACGTATTTTGTGGCGACTCGGCGCGACAAGTCAGTGACCAACATTTCTATAGTGGTGGCGGGCGCTTTATCACTGTCGGCAACCTTGCCACTGCACTCGCTGCGCTAGAAGAAATCGTGGAGCAAGGGGAGGGTGCGGCCCACTCCCAGATTTGGAATGGAGACAGCGACGTGTTTCATCCTGCACGGGACCAGGTCGCCCATTACTACCGCTTCCAGGAACTCAAGCTTGGCCGAAGATATCGCCGCGGAGACACGCCACGCTTAGGCCCTACGGGTGATCCGATCTCGATTGACTGGGATGCTGTCCGACCCGTTCGTACTAACCCGCGTACCGCTGACCATGTCACGGGCAGCCCGATTCGCCTTGCCCAGGAAGAGTTCAACCATTCTTATTGCGCGCTTTTGCAACGACTCGAGGAGGCGTTTAACGGTGCGCCACAAATGCTTGGGGCAGCAATCGGAGCAATGTACACCCTCAAGGCTCTTGCCCAGGGACTGATGCAAATGCGTACTGAAGACGGACGTGAGACCGCGGGTCCGACCTTCGAATACGTTGCTCCCGAACGTCGGGCAAAAAGGCCGTAATCCACTGGCAAAAGGTGCATCGAGTTAACAATCATTGACAGGAGAAATAACAATGGCAATTAACACGAATAAAGACAAGAACATTCCGGCTGATACGGAGGCTTGCTACGAGACACTTGCCAGCCAGGAGGAGATCTACTTGGAAGAGACGGAGGAAGAAGTACGCGCAATTTTGACCTCCGGCGATCAATCTCCGTCACAAACAACCGCTGAATATTGGCAGAGCAAGATCGGAGAGCTAGAACTTGATTGGGAGGTAGAGAGATCCCATGACCAATGCAAACGATGATCCCCGCATAGCCGCGAGTCTTGAGGAACAGCTAGACCACGCCGCCGAAGAACTGATCACCGGCGATTCTGATGATCCGCCGCTGAGCGAAGAGACAGTGGTGGAGATGATCAGAATGACTCACACAGGCAAAATTTCCCGGTCTCTGAGTTGATGGCGGGATCATATTTGGCTTTCCTCCAGCTGTTGATTCTTATCGGAATGTAGTTCTAGAATCCCCTCAACATCATCGGGTGACCTGTGCTCGATGCGCATCACTCTCAGCCAGCAAACACAGTGATGCCTTGGGGATCGCATGCAGCTTTCGGGGTATTCCCTCGACCGCCTCAGTGATGACGGAGAATTCATCCTGTACCGGGCTCACGCGAAGCAACAAGAACTGCCTCCCTTTCTGCTGTTGGCTCCAGCTTCAACCCGGCCCAGCCCCGAGACACTTAAGAAGATTGAGCACCAATACTCATTGAGGAGCGAACTGGACTCGGCCTGGGCGGCGCGGCCCCTGTCCCTTTCAGAGCGAGATTCTCAGACCGACCTCGTACTTGAGGATCCTGGCGGCGAAACTCTCGATGGATTCCTTGCGGGGCCGATGGAGATGAGGCAGTTCTTAGGCTTCGCGGTCGGTCTCGCAACAGCTCTTGGCGGTTTGCACGAAAGGAAACTGATCCACAAGGATATAAAGCCCACCAATATTCTGGTTAATTCTGCGACCGGTCAGGTCTGGCTTATGGGCTTTGGGATCGCTTCCCGCCTTCGGCGCGAGCACCAGGCCCCCGAACCTCCCGAGTTCATCGAAGGAACGCTGCCTTACATGGCTCCCGAACAAACCGGGCGGATGAATCGCTCGATCGACTCGCGAAGCGACCTCTATGCCCTCGGGGTCACGCTTTACCAGATGCTGACCGGGAACCTGCCCTTTACAGCCTCCGATCCGGTTGAATGGGTACACTGCCACATCGCAAGGTATCCGGTGCCGCCTCATGAACGAGCAGACGGTGTGCCGGCCTGTGTCTCTGCGATCATCATGAAACTGCTGGCCAAAACTCCGGAGGAACGCTACCAGACTGCGTCCGGGGTGGAGAGCGATCTTAGGCGATGCCTCGCCGACTGGGAAGCGCACGGTGGTGTCACGGATTTCACCCCCGGCGAGCTCGACGCCCCAGATCGTCCGCTAATCCCTGAGAAATTGTACGGGCGCGCACGCGAGATTGAGACCCTGCTTACTGCGTTTGATCGTGTAGTAGCCGGCGGCAGACCGGAGTTAGTACTGGTTTCCGGCTATTCCGGAATCGGCAAATCCGCCGTTGTCAACGAACTGCACAAACCGCTGGTTCCGCCGCGTGGCCTTTTTGCATCGGGCAAGTTCGACCAGTACAAACGCGACATTCCGTATGCGACCCTGGCACAGGCTTTTCAGAGCCTTACCCGCCCACTCTTGAGTAAGAGCGAAGAGGAGTTGAGTGAGTGGCGCAATGCCCTTCACGAAGCACTAGATCCGAACGGACATCTAATGATGAATCTGGTCCCGGAATTGAAGGCCATTATTGGAGAGCAACCACCGGTTCCTGAACTTCCAGAGCGGGAGGCCAAGGGCCGATTCCATCTGGTATTTCGTCGTTTTATCAGAGTATTCGCGCGGCCCGAACATCCCTTGGCCTTGTTTCTCGACGACTTGCAATGGCTCGACGCAGCGACGTTGGATCTGATGGAGGATCTACTAACGCAGTCGGATCTGAAGCATTTACTGTTGATCGGCGCCTATCGGGACAACGAAGTGGACCCCACTCATCCGCTGGTGCGCAAGCTGCAAGCCATGCGCGAAGCCGGAGCGTTGCTGCAAGACATCATACTCGCGCCTTTAACTCGTGAAGACCTGGGACAGCTAATCGCAGATTCTCTTCATTGTGAACCGGGACACGCTGAATCTCTCGCGAACTTGGTCTATGACAAGACCACCGGCAATCCATTCTTCGCGATCCAATTTATTTCTGCGCTTTTTGAAGAGGGCTTGCTCACTTTTGATCAGCTCCAACGGCGATGGTCTTGGGATCTGAATCGTATTCACGCAAAACAGTATACCGATAATGTTGTGGACCTCATGGTCAGGATGCTGACCCGTCTGGTTCCTGAGACCCAGAACGCTTTGAAGCAGCTAGCGTGCTTGGGCAACAGCTCACAGTTCAGGGTGGTCTGTACGGTCTACCAGGAACCGATGGAGCAAATGCATGCGCAACTTGCGGAAGCGGTTGGAGCGGGTTTCGTCCTGCGCTCAAAGGATTCCTATCACTTCCTTCACGATCGCGTTCAGGAAGCAGCGTATTCCCTAATCCCGCAAGAATTGCGTGCAGAGGAGCATCTCCGAATCGGCATGTTGATGGCATCACACACCCCTCCAGACAAGCTTGAGGAGGAGATCTTTGAGATTGTCAACCAGCTCAACCGGGGCCATCATCTGATCACTTCGATCGCGGAGCGCGAACACATCGCAGAACTCAATCTCATTGCGGGTAGGCGTGCAAAGATTTCGACCGCGTACGCTTCGGCGCTGAAGTATCTCCGAGCGGGACGGGGATTGCTGACAGAGGAAACCTGGAATCATAACTACGACCTTATTTTCTCAATCGAATGTCTCCTGGCCGAGTGCGAACTACTGAGTACGGAAATGGCTGCTGCAGAAAATCGGCTCTCCATGTTGGCCGAACGAGCGACAAGCGCCCATGATATCGCTCTCGTCGCACGTTTGCGCCTAACCCTCTACACAGCTTTGGACCGGAGCGATCGCGCCGTGGAGGTCTTCATTGAGTACCTGAGAGGTCGCGGCACGAATTGGTCCCAGCACCCGACTGAAGAGGAAGTATTGCGAGAATACAACCAAATCTGGTCCTTATTGAGGACCCGGCAGATCGAGGAACTCGTTGACTTGCCCCTGGCTACCAATCGGGATGTGCTCGATGTGCTGGATGTTTTCACTGAGGTCGTAACGCCTGCATTGTTCATTGATGCCAACTTTCTTGCTCTCGTGATTTGTCGGATGGTCAATCTCAGCCTGGAGCACGGTAACAGCGACGGGTCGTGCTACGCCTATGTATGGTTGGGTATGCTTGCTGGACCTCACTTCGGAAACTACCCGGCTGGATTCCGGTTTGGCAAGCTTGGTTACGATCTGGTGGAACAGCGTGGATTGCATCGCTATCAAGCTCGCACCTACATGTCTTTTGGAACTCTTATCATCCCATGGACGAAACACGTCAAGGAAGCGCGAGAACTCCACCGTCGCTGCTTCACCGCCGCCAACAGAATCGGCGATCTTACGTATGCCGCATACTGCTGCAACACCTTGTACACGAACTTGCTCGCCGCGGGAGACCCATTGCCCGAGGTGCAGCGCGAAGCCGAGACCGGTCTTGAGTTCGCGACAAACATCCGCTTCGGTCTCGTTATAGATTGCATCACCGCGCAGCTCGGGCTCATCCGGACACTTCGTGGCTTAACACCGAAATTCGGCGTGTTCAATGACGAGCGTCTCGACGAGCTTCAGGTCGAGCGTCATTTCGCAAGTGACCCTGTTTTGGCTCTACCGGAGTGTTGGTATTGGATTCGAAAGCTCGAAGCGCGTTACTTGGCGGGAGATTATCCTTCCGCGGTTGATGCATCATTGAATGCAGAACGACTGCTCTGGACATCGCCGGCCTTCTTCGAAACGGCGGAGTACCACTTTTATAGCGCCCTCTCGCGGGCAGCGTCCATTGATTCTGCAACCGGCGACTCGCGACAAGGCCATTTCGAGGGGTTGGCTGCTCACCAGAAGCAGCATGAGATATGGGCACAGCATTGCCCGGAGAATTTCGAAAACCGAGCCGCATTGATAGAAGCGGAGATTTCACGGATCGAAGGCCGATTGCTCGATGCTGAGCGCCTTTACGAAAAGGCCATCCGTTCGGCGCATAGCAATGGCTTTGTGAATAATGAGGCGATTGCTTACGAGCTCGCCGCCCGATTCTACGCAGCGCGTGGTTTCCAGAAGTTCGCAGACGCGTATTTGCTCGACGCCCGGCATTGCTATCAGCGCTGGGGAGCCGATGGCAAAGTAGCTCAGCTGGACCGTTTATATCCTCATCTCAACAAGGAATCGTTGATCTCGGCGACGACGAACACAATCCTGGCGCGTACCGAACTCCTGGATCTGGCCACGGTGATCAAAGTCTCGAAGGCAGTCTCCGGCGAGATGGTCTTGGAAAAACTGATCGACAGCCTCATGCGCGCAGCTATCGAGCAGGCAGGCGCCGAGCGGGGGTTGTTGATTGTTCCGCGACGCGATGAGCTGCAGATCGAAGCGGAAGCCACTACTACCGAAGGTGATGTCATCGTGCACCTAGCAGACGGTGGCGATATCGCACCCGCGATGCCGGAGTCTCTCGTGCGCTATGTAATGCGTACTCAAGAGAACGTGATTGTCGAGGATGCATCATGCCCGAATCCCTTTTCTGCTGATCCCTACATCGTTCAGCGCCGCCCGCGCTCCATTCTCACCCTCCCATTGATCAACCGGGGCAAACTCATCAGGATTCTCCACCTTGAAAACAATCTGACGCCCCATGTTTTCACTCCTGACCGCATCACCGTTCTGAAGGTGCTTGCCTCACAGGCAGCTATGTCTCTTGAGAACACGCGGCTTTATCGCGATCTTGAAGATCGTGAGCGAAAAATTCGGCGCCTGTTTGACGCCAATGTCGTGGGCATTGTCATGTGGAATCTCGATGGCGCCATCACTGGGGCAAATGAGGCATTTCTCCGCATGGTGCAATACGACCATAAAGATCTCGCGTCGGGTCGCGTGCGCTGGACCGATCTCACGCCCGCCGAATGGCGCGATCTCGACGAATCGGCGATAGCCGAGTTAAAGGCGGGCGGGGTCTTCCAACCTGTTGAAAAGGAGTACTTCCGAAAAGATGGCAGCCGCGTTCCTATACTACTGGGCGGTGCACTCTTCGAAAACAGTGGGAACGAGGGTGTGGCCTTCATTCTGGATCTGAGCGATCAAAAGCGCACCGAAGCCGAGATCAGGGCCTTAAAGGACCAGCTATATAAGGAGAACCTGGCGCTCCGAGACGAGGTCGAGCGGACCTCGATGTTCGATGAAATTGTTGGCACCTCGAATCCGTTGAAGGCAGTTCTTTCTCGGATTGCCAAAGTGGCTCCCACCAACTCCACCGTTCTAATAACAGGCGAAACAGGTACTGGCAAGGAACTCATCGCCCGTGCAATCCACCGAAAGTCCCAGAGAGCCGACCGAGCCTTCGTGAGCGTCAACTGCGCTGCGATTCCCCGTGACTTGATTCCTTCGGAGCTATTCGGCCATGAGAAGGGAGCGTTCACGGGAGCCACACAAAGGCGGCTGGGCCGTTTTGAGCTCGCAGACGGTGGGACGATTTTCCTGGACGAGGTGGGCGAACTTCTGCTCGATACGCAAGTCGCGTTACTGCGGGTGCTACAGGAACGGGAGTTGGAACGCGTCGGGGGAGGACAACCGATCCATGTCGACGTTCGCGTTATTGCAGCGACGAATCGTGATTTGGAAGCGGCGGTAGCCAATGGGACCTTCCGCCAGGAACTCTTTTATCGACTCAATGTGTTTCCGATTGAGGTGCCACCTCTCCGAGAACGAAAGGACGATCTCCAGCTCCTGGTCGAGTATTTCGTGCAACGCTATGGCGTCAAGGCAGGCAAGGATATCCACTCGATCGAAAAAAAGACGTTGGATCTTTTGCAATCCTACGACTGGCCAGGCAACATCCGGGAGTTGCAGAACGTAATTGAGAGGTCTGTCATCCTGAGCTCTGGGGATGTTTTTTCCGTGGACAAACAGTGGCTTTCCCAAAGGTCCGTTTCTCCTGCACGTCCTCTGAAAGCGTCGCCACGCGCCAAGGGTCAGGTTGAGCCGCTCAGTGAGCGGGAGATTATCGAGGGGGCCCTGGCCGCGACCAGGGGCCGGGTTTCCGGACCATCAGGGGCGGCAGAGAAGCTCGGAATTCGGGCCTCGACTCTCGAGGCCCGCATAAAGGCCCTGAAAATCAATAAACTCCAATTCAAATTTCGGTGAAGCGATTCTCACATCGCGATCAGGATTGCAGAATTCGTAAAATTCGCAGAATTCGCAAGATTCGCAAGATCTGCATCCGCATCGGATATTTTTGTCGCCCTGTTATTTCACAAGACTACAAGTGGCAAGAAGTTTGCTCTCCAGTGAAGCAATCTCAGACGCGATGCCGATGAGGCGTTTACAGTGACCTGCAAAATCGACCGCCAGGCAATCGGAGAGGGTCGTGTGGCTTTGCGCGTCAGTGGACGACTTGCAGGGAACAACGTGGACATGCTCAGAACATTGCTGGAACAAGAAAACAATGTGTTGACTCTCGATCTCCAAGACCTCCGTTTGGTGGACGGTGACGCCGTAAAACTTCTGGCGATCCACGAATCGAACGGGGTAAGAATCGACAACTGCCCACTGTATATCCGGGAGTGGATCAGCCGCGAAAGAGAAGCGACTTAACGGCTTGATCGCACTTGGTCAAACAACATTGTGCCTACACACTTATCCGTCGCTGCATCAACTCGACTCTGAACATAATCCGTCAGTCAACCCCAACTCCCCGCCATCGATCGAGACTTCCCTCCAACGTCTCTTGTCCCAGCAACCAACAGGCTTTCGTTAAACAAGCATGCACTGGACTGGTGTTGCGTTTCGCGATGAGGCGACATCGCGACGCAACCTAATACTTAGGCGTGGAGTCTCTCACATGCGAAGCCATTCTCTTTGGAAGTCCACTTGCAATGCCAGACACCAAACGGGGTTAATTTCAGGGAAGGAAATATATTATGGCAACCGCAAGAGAACCACTCCCGCAAACCGCTTCGTCCCTTCGCTTTGAGATCGAGACCGGCGAACACGACGACGGCCTTTCAGCTTTCGCCCCCGTGCGTCCGCGTCTGTTCGGCATCGCTTACCGCATGCTCGGAAGTGCAGCGGAAGCCGAGGATGTCGTGCAAGACGTATGGATGCGGTGGCAATCCACCAACCGGAACGTGGTTGAGAACCCGCCCGCATTCCTGGCGACGACAACCACGCGCCTGTGCATCAATATGGCCCAGTCCGCCCACTCGCGCCGCGAAACCTACATCGGGACTTGGCTTCCCGAACCCGTGGACACCAGCGCCGATCCGGGAGTAGGCGCCGAGCGAGGCGAAGCACTTAAGTTTGCCGTCCTGCTACTCCTTGAGAAACTCTCTCCTACAGAACGTGCCGCGTATGTTCTTCGCGAAGCCTTCGATTACTCCTACGACCAGATCGCGTCCATCTTGCAAATGGAGGAAGCAAACGTCCGACAACTCGTCTCCCGTGCTCGCAAACATATCGCAGACGGCCGCCGCACGTCTGTCAGTTCGAACGAGCAGCGGCGATTTCTGGAGGCCTTTATCGCTGCTGCGCAGAAGGGAGACATGGCGGCTCTAGAAGGCCTCTTCGCGGAGGATGTTGTTTCTTACTCAGACGGCGGCGGACTTGTGCGTGCAGCGGGAGTCCCAGTTGTCGGCTGCAAACGTGTAGCAACGTTTATTGCCGCCGTCTCCACATGGTGCTGGAAGGGCGTGACGATTGATTGGGTCGAGACCAATGGGCAGCCAGCTGTCCTCATATTGCGCGATGGCGTTCCCATTGGGCTTACGATTGATGCCTCCGCACAAGGGATCGATCAGATCATGTGGTTCCTGAGACCAAGCAAGCTTGCTGCGATCTCAAAGCCAGGCCAAAGATTGGACAAGCGTGACGCGGCCTGAACTCACATAGGACTGAGCGATCATTCGCTGGCGGATGCAGCCCGTTGGCAAGCAGACGCTAAGGCTTTCGAGAATCGGTACCCACCTGCCGACGACCATCGGTCGCAAATTCGCTAGTGGTTGATCTCCTGCTGCATCTCCTGCCGGCTGCTTGGGGATGCCGAATACACCCCAGACGCTACCAGAGACTCGTATACGGCTTGTTCCGCTGCAAACCAGTCAACCTCAGGCGAGCCAAGTGGCATGCCCCTCCCCTCCCAGTGTTGGTAAGCAAGTCTTGCCACGAACTCATGGTGACTCTCTCCATGAAAGTCGGGCGTGAGTTCGACGCGTTGTTGTCCATCTATTTTCTTGGAACCGTCTGGCATTGAAAGGCTCCTTCTGAAGTACTCACCGAGCAGTCCCGTCAGCAGCATCACGCAAACCCGCTAGCTAAGACCGAGCACTGCGTTGTTTGTGACACGGTTTAGCAACCCGGGAAATCAGGATCGCGGGCCGTTCACCAAGCAGCCCGGATGGAGGTGGAATCAAGTTGAAGTGGCGGGACGACGGGGCTCGAAGGTAATCAGCGAACAACTCACCTGCCAGAGGCTCGGATCAATGAGTTGACCCTTTCTCTCGTGCTCGAAAACATATCGCCGATGAGCCCGACGAGCTACAGGCAGGTATCCGTCCGTCCCATCGCCAAAGGGAGGTAAAACAGACGGAGAGAAATGCCCCCGATGCCAAAGCACTGGAGATCCTCTGCGTGGTGTCATCCAAAGAGCGTGTGAATGGCGATGCCCGCATAGATGCCAAAAAGGCTCTCGCCCAACAGCAGCGCCGTTGCAAAGCTCGCAATGGTATCGAAACGATGAAGGTATATTTTTGCAAGGATGACTGCGAAAAGCACAAGTATCAGGCAGACAGGTGCCGTCATCAGCCAGAACCAGTTCTCGGTAATTTTTGCGTTATCCGCGTTCAAGCCCTGCGTTGCGTAGTGTTTGTACGCCAGCGTGGTGTACGGAGTAAGTGCAGGGACGGCGATGCAAAGCACGAGCATAAAATCTGTTTCGTCGAGCCAATCTACCAAGTGAAACCAAATCACCAGAAGGCATATCAGGAAATGGCCGCCTATAACGATAACTGAGACTATATTGCGCAGCTTACGGGTTGACACTTTTCACCTTCTGCTGCAGTGATTGGCAGAATTCATCTCTGACTTGCTCCAAAAGGGTTATCACATTGTTCTTCAACCTGCTTTGCTGTGCTCCTTCTGAGCCTCGGTTGAAACTCGTATCAAAATTGCGGCATGTTTCACCATATGGTTCGACCAGAGCCTAGGCGAGCACTCATTGTTTTTGTCGATGAGGGATGACTGTCCAGGCGACTGCGTATTTCTATTTGTTTGTTGATCGGGTAGGGTTTCGCTTTGTTTTCGGTGTGCGTTGTTTCGGATCTGCAACAAACTCTCCGTGGGGATAGAGTTTGGACTGGTTTCCCCCGCGCAAAAGCATATCGAACACTTCGAACAGCAATTTGTCCTTCTCGTCGTAGGGCAGATCCGTGGCTTTGATTTTGATCCGGCCAATTGACGACCAGAACTCGTCCGAACCTCAGCAACTCTGGCGTCTCGAGCAGCTGCCGGTTCCGCGCTAGCACCACCCATTCATTGATCCCCTGTGTGTCGCGGTCATGTGCCAGCAACTGCAGCACCGCCAGATGAAATTCCCTTCCCAGGCCAAGCATGACTGGTTTCAGGTCGAGGGACGCATTGGTGGTGTGAAAAGCGAGCACGCCATCCGGACTCAAATGCCTCAGGTAGGTCTGCACGGCTTCTTTGGTGAGCAAGTGGACCGGAATCTCGTCGCCACTGAACGCGTCGACTACCAGAACATCAAACGCTTGCAGTTCGCCGCGAGCGGCTTCGGCCTCCATGGACAGTCTTGCGTCCCCGAGGATGACCTCAAGCTTGGCTGGGCAATTCTTCAGAAAAGTAAACAGGGGATGCGAACCTTGTTACAGCCGGAGAATCGCTGGATTGATTTCATAAAATCGTATGTAGTCACCGGGCCGTCCGTAGGCCGCGAGTGTACCCGCTCCGAGGCCAATTACTCCGAGGCGCATTGGTGCGCTTGTGGGGAAGTTCCGCTTCGAATGACTATCGAGGAAGATACCGATGCCACTGCCGTGCCCGTAGTAAAGCGTTGGACTCAAATAGTTTATTCGCCCCCGGTATTGGGACCCCTGATACGTGCCCGCTGCCGCTGGTACTTGGCCTCAAAGGTGAAGGTGGAGCCGTCGGTCAGGGTATGTGAGGCCGCGACAACGACAGGCGGTACCTTGTCGGTCAGCGAGCTCAAATCGAGCGCATGGATGCGATAGGTGGGCCCGCTGGCCTCGAGAGTATAGATGACCACGTACATTGTGTTGGTGGCCAGATCGATAACAGGCGTGCCGTTGATCCCAACGTTGGGCCCGTTGTTACTGCAGCCGAGCGGCATGGGCACCGGCAGCCCGAAGTTCGGACTTAAGAGCACCGCACCATTCTTCGCTTCGATGGCGTAGATCGTGTCACCTTCAGTGGCAACATATACGACATCGTGCTTCCCCGGCCAGCTCCCGCCGACGATCTTCTCATCGGGAACGACGAGTGGCTGTGCGTCGACTTGATCGTCGAGCGTCAGCGAATGCAGCAAGACGAACTCTGGGCTGCCAACCCTGGCCGGTGTCAACTTGGTCTCATGCGAATTCCAGCCCGTCCGCAAGTTGTCATAGTGATAGGTCGTAACGGCTTGATCGTCTGAGCACGAAGTCATGAGCGCCATAGCCGCTGCTGCCACGATCAATGACGCGGTTGTCCAACGCACCGTTAAATCCATATCTCCCTCCCGTCTGCAAGCGTTCAACCTAGTCTAGGAGAACCACGGCCTTCGTTGCCCCGTTCCCTTGGGTCCCACGGTCGCGTCCCCAACCGAATGAACAAGACCAAGAAGGACGCGCGCAATCCGGAGAAAAGCAAGACCCGAACTCAAGGGTAGAACGGGGTTCGGTCAAACAAGTTGTGCGGCTTGAGCATGAACCCAGTCCACATGATCAAGGCCACCCCGTGCCACTCATAACCTACAATTTCCCCATCCTCGTCACGAGGGTGGTGGTGAATAGACCCCTTGTACCAAAGCACGATGTCCGAGTCTGTAATCGGCTCAGGTGGAAAGATGTAAGACGGTAGGTCGCTGGCACTCATTTCCGACCAGTTGTAATGCGTCACCCAAAAATCGTTTTGAGTGAATGCCTCGTCGTGGCGCGAGAGTCCTCCAGTGGGCAATGGGATCAGCTGGTACGAAGTTCGGTCCCCTTTTCCATTGGTCAGGAATTTGTCGTAGACATTCAACGAGTGGAACGCGCGCGGGTCCCATTGATAACCTCCTTCGAGCATGATCGGAGGCTCGCTATCTGTCGCGGTCAAGCCGGGCAGTGGTTCTATATGCGTTCCCAGGTACACTGTGTCATTCGGCCATCCGTCCAGGTCGACGTCCAACCTCCAGATAGGATTGTGGACGTGAGTCTCCCACTCGTCACCTGGAAGATTGTGGGATGTGGCCCCGACTCTTCCCAGAACTACCCCGTCGTCGCGAAAAGTCCACTCCATCACGTAGTTGTAATTGTCCGCCGCCAGAGCGGACCAGAGTGCAACTTCTTGCCCACGATAAACTTCGGAATCCGACTTCCAGGACAACCCACGGTCGCGAACTTCCTTGCACACATTTCCAGCCAGGACCGTACCACCAGCGGACGCCGGGCAATCTGTCGCCCCGATGGGCGTGAGCCCGAACATGAAACCAACGTCGTAGTAGCGCGGGGAACCGCTGTGATAGGGGACGAAGATTTCGGACACTCGCGCATCCCAAAGGAGAAACAGCCACTTCGATGTGGGAGACTTGCGAAAATATGCCCAGTGAATCAAGAGTCCATTTCCTGGGACAGTTTGCCAGCAAAGTCGCCAGTGCGTTTGTTCCGGCCCCGTAGTGGGGAATTGCTGATCGATCAGATTCGCGCCAGAGCACGGCATCCAGGGAGGTGGAGTCTGCGCCGATGCTAAGGATGAAACGCAAGGGAAAAGAAGAGCCAGGGCAACGGTCGCAACAAGATACCTGCGGAGTGTCATTTGCTCTTCCTCCTTTCCAAATAAACCCGTTTCACTGTAAGATCCACGATCACTTGTCGGATCACTCAGAAAGTTTTTTCCCTTGCGGAAGAAAAGCTGAAGACAACGGTGCGTCGAACACGGATCGTCTGCCTTCGTCCCGCGAATCGGTAGGCCTGACACTGCATTTTCCGCGCGCTCTACGGTTCCGGACTCTGTTACTGTTTGCACGCGATAGCTTGGCGCCTCGGGCAGGGCCTTCCGCAGTTCTTCATTCCGTAGCGCCAGCTCTCGCGCTTCTTCAAGATCCTCGTTTGTCATCGGAACCTGGTTGCTTGAGAGGTGCACTACCTGTTCCACTGCTCTCGTCTGCAGGTTGACCAGGACTTTTGCTCCCACCTCACCTTCGGGACGAAATAAGACAACTTCGGCATGCCGCAGCGGGCGTGCGCCTTCCTTAGGCGATTCGGGCTTTACAGCGGTTAGCTGGACGTAGATAAGTCGCACGCCAGATTCTCCCAGCAGCTTTTCAACCCGTTCGTCGGAGCGAGCGATGTGTTCCGCGACTGCCCTCTCTTCCCGGTCCATCGGATCGAGTGGGAGTCGCTGCGCAGATTCGCTGTTTCTCTGAACGCTGCTTTCTTGCGCATGAGCCGCAGGCAAAGCCAGGCATGCCCAGGCAAAATGGAACCCCAGAACGAGAATTATGATTTTTCTGATGAACGAGAAGAGTGGGAACCGAGACAGGGTCAAGGTACACCTCCGAAACGAGAGGACCCGGAGAAGCTGAGATTACCGTTGCCCGCTAACTACTGCGATACCAGGGCTCGATCAAGGGGAAGCGCGGCTGTGAGAAAACTGAACCGACCAAGCCTAGACCCGGCACGAAATGCGTGTCAAGTGGTAATCACTGTCTGTTACGAATTCAGAACAGAGCCCTCAGACGAACTAACCGTCTGCAAAAAAGTAGACGGAGAACTAGTATGCACCTTAATACAGTTGAAAACATTGGGGGGGAGAGATTTCAACTCCGCCCCTGTTTGGGCCTGATTGGCCTTTTTCCACACGGGCGACCGATCCGGCCCTCGCACACTGTGATCGCCCCGCAGGACCGGCACATCCTTTGTGATCCGAAAGCGGGCGATCTTAGGATGTCCCATGGAGCCCACTAATGAAGTCCTCTTCCTCAGCCGACGAGTGATGACGGACCTGGCAATTTTTCGGGAACTAGGTGACCGCTGAGAGTTCGCACGAGTTCGACTCCGGCAAGTCAGTGGAAGCGGTGTACACTGTATACCGTTTCTGGAGGCACGTGAGGTTTAAGCATGAAGTCCAGAATCCTTGCGGTTACGTTAATGTCGGCTGTGTTCACCGTGGGAGTGATGATCGAATTCCCACCTCCCACGCTGGCACAAACTTTCGGTGTGCTCTATGAATTTACTGGCGGAGCAGACGGTGGGAACCCTTATGCGTCCACGTTGGTCCAAGACTTGGTCGGCAACCTCTATGGAACCACAGAATATGGTGGCAATCTTACTTGCACTGGTGGGTTATCGCCCGGCTGTGGGACTGTGTTTAAGTTGGATAGCGGCAGCGAGACGGTATTGCATAGTTTTGCTGGATCCCCGGATGGGGCTTTCCCGCTGCCGGGTCTGATGCAGGACCGGGCAGGAAATCTCTACGGCACGACTTTTGAAGGTGGCACAGGCTCCAGTTCTAATGGGACCATCTTCAAAGTCACGGCCACCGGTAATGACGTGGTTCTTTACAGCTTTGCCGGCTCTCCAGATGGAGGCAGTCCTTTCTCGGTTTTGATTCGAGATTCGATCGGGAATATCTATGGCACCACCCGGTCTGGTGGCGCGTTCGGTTTCGGATCTGTGTTCAAACTCAACAAAAGCGGCAAGGAGAGTGTTTTGTACAGCTTTACCGGCGGGCCGGACGGCGCAACTCCGTTCGCAGGTTTGATCCTAGATCCAGCAGGCAACCTCTACGGCACTACCTATGCGGGCGGGGCCTCGAGTGGCCACGGAGTAGTTTTCAAGTTGGACACGAGCGGGACTGAGACGGTACTGCACACCTTCACTGCGAGCACGGATGGAGCTAATCCTTATGCGGGTTTGACCCGCGATAGCCAGGGCAACCTCTACGGCACTACCTACTTCGGAGGCAAATCTGGCTTCGGAACCATCTTCAAGATCGATACGACGGGCAGGGAGACCGTGCTGCACAGTTTTGCTGGACCGGAAGGAGCAAATCCGTACTTTGGGAGTCTAGTCATCGACGAGAATGGGAACCTTTTCGGTACCGCTTCGACGGGAGGCGCCTCAAATCTTGGGACTGTTTTTCATTTTAACTCTGTTCTTCGTAAGCTGAAGGTGTTACACACGTTCAGCGGTACCGACGGGGCAAATCCTTTAGGAGGCTTGCTCGATGGGGCTGATGGCAAGCTCTACGGCACTACGTACCAGGGCGGGACCTTCGGCGCAGGCGTCACCTTCGCACTCGGCCCTTGACTGAGTTAGTTCGCGGAATCCGCTCCACTCGCCCGTTTAGCTGACCCTGACACGGCAGAGGTCAGGGCCGATTCTCCGCCAAATTGTTTTCTCGTCGGGAAGCGCCAACTTCCTACAAGCCGACCAAGAGGCGGAAGTCGTGTCACAAAGCATGGACAAGAATCTCCGAAAATCACCATCCACTTCGCCTTTTGACGAGCAGATCCTGCGGAGAGATTCTTCGCTTTTGGACTACGCGGTCGGCACGCAGTCACCGCGAACCAATTTGGCCGAAAAAGGGACCCAAAACTTTCGACTTTCAGTCCGACAATCGCTAGGCGTTCGCCTTTCAGCGGAACACGAAAAGGGACTACTCTCACCGATTTGCGTGCTCACGCAATTCTCTGGAGGAGACGTGTATGTTGCAGAATCGGCTGTATGGTGCGCACACGCCGGCTCTTAGCCGCCGATAAAAAGGTACTGAAGGTTCGATCCCTCTCCCCCCGCCAGCAAGTCTCAACTGCAGAGAAATTCCGCCGCCCTATCCCTCGAAATACGCGAAAGATGCCGATTTTTCGCGACTATTCGCACACAAACCGGACTGCAGAGAACGGACTGCTCGGCAGCAAAGGGGGTCACTATCCCGGCTTTTCTCCGGAGGGCACATGCGCAGTCCGGTTTCGAGAGGAGCATTAGGCGAATGCAATGCGATCACACGCTCGTAATCTGGCCATAGCCGGTTGACTTTCTCCGCACGTTGAAAACCACGGTTGGCACTTCGATAAACGCTTCCTGTTACGTGTGTCGCGTCTGAAGTATTACGTTCTCGGATGTTTCGATGAATGTCGGAGTGCGAGATTCGCAAGCGTCGGTGGGCGACCGTCCGCAAGGTTCAGCTTATGACGGCTGCCAAAGTTTTTTCTCAATAATCCCCCTGCCAATCAGCTTGTAAGACATTAATCCAAAGATCTCCTCATCACTGAAAATCTCACTTGAGACAGCGTGGGAAATTGGGGAATAGGAAGGGTTGCGTAGGCAGATTCGAGATCAGGGATATCCGAACGTTTGCCCCAATATTCGACTACGACTCCAAGGACGAGGAGGCGGGATTCCAAGCGATTACTGTCGAACCAGCTTCGAGCAGCTTGGCAGAATTCTTCGGCTGAGCCTCCCTGTTCGATGAATTCTTCAAGAAAATGTTGTAGTTGGAGATGAGAGTGTTGTTTATTGCTCGCAATCTGGTCAAATCTATTAAATATTTGTTCTCTTGACGGCATCCAGTGGCTGACGACTCTTTCAAGGACTCCCGCCTCGTTTTTTTCCTTATGCTCCATCTCCTTACGACGGGTGATCTCTGAGGTCAAGTGGTTTTTCGCCCAAGATAGATGACCATGTCCTCCACAGAACTCGACCATGTCCGCCACCGTCCCATCGCTCAATAGTGAAAGATGGGGAACAAGGCTGTCAAGCTGAACAGTTCCAAGCCTATCGACAAGGCCACTCGTCGAAAACCCGAAGAAATAGTTAACGTGCATGAGGGGATCGACTAACTTTTCCAGCAGCACGTCAGCGGCAAGCTTACGACTCCGTTCCGTGGACAAGTACAGCGCAAGTTGGACGAAAAGGGGTCGCACGCGGGCTTCTTTCCAATGTTTTATCAGCAGCGCCTCGGCAACGGCAGGCGCAATGTCACGCAGTGTATGAGCTAACGTGAAGTCTTCATCGCTCCAGATATTCTCTGGTGGTGCGGCGAAATGGGCCCTGAGGTTGTCGTCAACAAGTGGAAGCAGGTCATCTTTCCACACTCGAGCAATGTATTCGAATGCTCTTTTAGGCAACAAGGAAATCTCGTCCCTTCCAATCGTTTTGTCAGCACCAAGAATACGGAACCAGACCGCCTTTTCAAAGAGAACATCTTCTCTTGAAATCTCTCGCAAGCGGGCGATATCCCCAGAGGCAGCGTTCCACACCCTCAGTGCATACTCTCGGAGCCATCGCGGCTCATCTTGGTTGCTCCACATATCGTAGAACACCTCAATACAGGCATTCAGATTCTCTCCTTGATCTCGCCATCGTTTCCAATTGTCAGACCAGCTCAGAGCAAATGGAGAGAAGCCCCCTCCATCAGCAGCTTCGTGTGCCATTTGTGCGATCTCCCGCACAACGATTGCTGTTGTGGGAGGGATTCGCATCTCTGCGAATAGCCAGATCAGCGTCCTGCGGTACTTATCACGTGCTGCCAGTTCCAAGAGAGAATGAGCCGCGTCATCCGTGAATACGTGTCGTGAAGACCACCCTAACCGCTGCAGAAGATAATAGCGTCTGGAATAGGTCTTACCCGTAAGGTCTTCTTCAACCTCCAAAACGACATCCAGCATGGAAGCGAGAATCGATGTCAGGTCGCTAGCTTTGCAGCGTAGCGCTGCCCATATGGCCGCTTGAACCGTTTCTTGACGATCAATGCTCCCTTGCCAGCATCGATAGATGGCATCTCCTGAGATCGCCTTGCCGACATAACCTGCCAAGTTCAAGGTTCCGAACCGTAGCTGATCGGTGGCGATCTCTGAAGTGAGGAGTTTTTCTAAATTGACGACCATGCTGGACTCATGCCTGCTTAGCGCCTGCGCAATGATGGAGTCTAGCCAAGACGCCTTCATGGCAGGCCAGAATTCCCTAGCAAGGACAGAGGCTCCGGCCTCAACGTCCCCATTCCGAAATCTTCCATATGAGACATCAGGCGTCCGAGGAAGACCGTCCGTTACGGTCAGGACGTCGTCCGAGAGGGTCTCCTGCAAGAGGGAAATCGCGTAGTGCCATTTCGCGGGATCCTGCAACCGGCTCCGCTGCAGCCATGCGCCTGCTCGTGTCAAAACCTCCCGTTTGTAATCTGCTTTGCCCCGCTCCTCCAAATAGGAAACAGCGGCCACGAGAGCCACCGGGCTTTCGTTCTCGATCTGATCCAACACCGTTGCAGACACGGGATGCACGGCTAGGGCGCGGCCAAGAAAGATCGCGAAGTACGGGTCTCAAATGGCTGGAACGTACGGTGGGCCGCTCGAGAGAATGCGCGATAGGGCTGCAGTAATGAAGTACTCAAGGAGCCGGTCATGGCGAAATTGAAACCGCATCACGTCGTCCTTGGAATGCAGATAACAAATGTGTCCGGCTTCCGCAAGTTGTCCCACGTTCCGCGCAACGGTGTGATTTGCCGCGAACCAGTCGTTCAACTGTTTCTGGCTGGGGTAAAGCACCCTCTTCACAATGATCTTTTCCGCAACCATTTCGAGCCCCGACAAATACTCCGCTACAGGAACATACGTCCTGTCGCTTAACTCCTTGATCACGGCAGCAGACCAAGACTGCAGAATATTCTGTGCCAGCAGAAAACTATTTTGCCCAGGAGCACGGCTAATCGTGTCTGCGAACAGAGCTAAGAGGATGGGGTCGTCTTGAGGAGTTCTGCAAACGATTCCGCATTTCCTTCGACCAGAACATCGTTCGGTAGAACCGTTTGCAGGTAACTTACGGATTCCTTCCGGAGAAAGGATTGGATCGCGTGAAGGCGAAGCCACCCCTGGCTCTCATTCCGGTAGCCAATCGAAGCCCAGTGCGAGGGCCACACAGGGCACACAATCTGAAATGGAGGCGCGGCCGGGCTCTTACGGTCGCCTGACGAAGGAGCACCCCAACGGAGAATTTTCGAGAGTACGTTCGTCGGGGCTGATGTCCGATTGATATCGTCTACTATCAAGATAAGAGGCCCCAAACCGCTCGCTATGTGAACGGCATTCTGCCCCGAGCCTGTCTCCAAGGATGGGTAGTATGATCGAAGTACCGTCTCCAGTGCATCAGCCGCCGATAAGGAACGCCCTGCTACTTCTTCTGGGATCCGAAACGCAAGGCCACCTCCCTCCAGCACACGCCGCTGAATATCAAGCGCGAGGACACTCTTTCCTGCGCCTGAGGCTCCCACGAGCAGATGAGTTGAGACTGACCGATCATGAAGTGCTGTGTAGGCTTGATTTGCGCGTTCTGTTGTGATCAGGCGTTCGTTCGGAACGAGGAGGCACGCGGCGGCGTATTGACTCTGATTAAGGGCCGCCGCTTGCTGAAGTAGAGGTATCGAGACTTGATCAATGGCAATTCCCAAATGTTCACGCCGAAGCCACTGACCGTAAGGCTTGCCATCTAGAAAATCGCGCAGTTGTGTCTGCTCCAAAAAACGAACCTCGACATTTAGCTCGTTACCTTTGGCGTAAGCAAGAGTCATTAGATCAGGATCGAGCCTTTGATTGTGCAGAGATAGATTACGAACTGAGCAGCCGGGTCGGTGTTTCGAATCGGAATCGCTTTGGCCGCAGCCCTAAGGAGGTCCCCGATGCCTGCCTTTTGTGGTTTTTCCGCAGTTGCTTGTTTTGGTTTCTTGCCCTGTTTCGTTGAAGAGCTCTTTGGTTCGGGCGTCCCCTGATTCAGCCATTTACGCCGGAGCGAAGATGAACTTGTGATCGTGAAAGCTGCAGCGACATACTTGGCAGGAGACGAATCAGGAACCCTTACGAATGCATCGAGAGCTCCGGGAATGGTTTTGCCACCGGCATTCATCCCCAAATGAACGAGTGCGCGGCAATCGCTATCGATTTCACTTAGCGCACGAACTGCTAATGTTTCGAACAGCGCAGAATCCGTGATTGCTTCGAGCTTTTCTACTGTTGTTGCCACGATGTTCCTTATACATGGGATGAAGCCGCTAAGGGCGTTTTTCGTTACTGATCTGATCTACCGCCTCTAATTTCTGCCGTGGCAGAAAAGATAGGCCTGACACAAAAAGACCTCATCCGCGCCACCCACCCGTTACGTCACCGTTCATATTGTCCTCGTGCCGGGCTAACAACGGCATAACTGACTTCCGAGCTGCTGAGCTTTAGGTTGGTGTTGCGGGCACATAGAGCCCGAAACAACCAACGGTCGTCACGATTGATAAAGGAGCATTTTATGCAGCAGGAGCACTCGATTCACATTTTCATCAACAAGAAGAAGTACGAAATCGATAACCCCGTCCAGACGGGAGCCAGCCTGAAAAACCTCGCCGGCATCCCCTTGAGCGACGTGCTGTTTCTCCAGCGGCCGGGTGAGGATGAAGTCATCCCGAACGATACGAAGATCACGCTGAAAAACGGCGATCATCTGCATAGCCAGCCTCCAGCGGATTACGGCCTTGGATCTGCCCTTCTCGCCGAAGCTGGCATTGCTCCCGAGTGTGCCGTGCTGCATCCGGAGGCTGGCGGATGGCAGTTCCTTGTGATTTCAGATTTTGAGCTGCCTGCAGGCTTTGAGCCGAACCGCGTGGAGTTACTCGTGAAGCTGCCGCCGGGGTTTCCGGATGCGGCGCCGGATATGTTCTGGGTCCACCCTGCCGTCCGGACGGCCGTCGGGAACGTCCCGAGGTCAACGTCGAACGAACGCTTGCTCGGAAAGGACTGGCAGAGGTTTTCGTGGCATTTGGCTGCGGGTGCCTGGAAGCCGGGTGTCAGCGAACTACGGGATTTTCTGCGGTGCATTTATTCCCGCTTTCTTCGAATGGACTGAGGGTGCCATGAAATTACGTGTGATCGAATCGCAATGGAAATCATTCGTCGGGAGGCTCTGCGTGCGGAGCGACGTCGAAACGGCCGGGATTATTCTGGCTGAGCGGCTGCACGGCGGCGAGGTACTCCTAGCCCGTCACATAATCGAGATACCGCCCCAAGGTTATCTGATTCGGCTCGGAGACCAGCTTAGGCTCGATCCCGTGACTTTGAACCGTATCATCCGCCCTGCGCGTGACAGTGGATTGTCTGTGATTACGGTCCACACCCACCCTGGCACGACACACCCCTGGTTTTCCGCTGCCGATGACCGTGGTGATGCCCGCCTCATGCCGTCGCTCTATCATCAGATGGAAGGGCCTCATGGTTCGGTCGTGATTGCGGGTGGCACGGGCTTGGCTGCCGGCCGTGTCTGGTCTGAAGCCGGAGAGAAAAGAGAGCTTGGAACCCGGATCGTCGGACGCGCGATATGCATCTTCCCGCAAGCGAACCTCCCTGCGGAGGATTTGGCCTGGTTCGACCGGCAGCGCCTTGCTCTTGGTCGTGCAGGTCAAGAAGCCCTTCGAGGCATTCATGTCGCAATCGTGGGCATGGGTGGAACTGGCTCCGTAGTCTTTCTACAGCTCGCACATCTCGCATCCGTCGAATTACGGTGATCGACGGTGACTGTGTCGCCGCATCCAATGTGAGCCGCATTCTGGGCGCGACGGCTCACGATGCAGGCCGTACCTCGAAAGTGGAGGTGGCAGCCCGCTATGCAGAGCGCCTCGGCATCGGAACAGAGGTACGTTGCCTGAAGGGCCATTTGGGCCATGGCGTCTCGCCAGCGGAAATCGAGGCGTGTGACCTCGGCCTGTCTTGTGTGGACCGGCACCTGCCACGAGCCCTCCTGAACAGGCTTTCCTATGAAAAGGCCGTGCCTCTCATCGACATGGGTAGCGCCTTCCGCGTGGATGTCGGCGGACGGCTTACGGCTGGAGCGGGACGAGTCGTAGTCGTCGGCCCTGGCCGGCCATGTCTCGCCTGCTGGGGCCATATTGATCCAAACCGGCTACGCATCGAGTCGCTGACAGAGACCGATCACGCGCGAGAGGTCGCCGACGGTTATATCGACGGGGCTGAAGTCCGCAACCTAGCGTGGTCGCGTTCAATACGGCAATCGCCGGAGCCGCCGTTGTCGAACTCTTGCGTCTCGTGACGGCATTCGCGGGTGCGGATGATCCGCCTATGCGTCTGAACTTTGACTTCGAAACTGGAACGGTCCGCAGGAATCGCCTTCCGCAAGAGTGCGGGTGCCATATCTGCTTGCCTAAATCAGCGCTGCGGAACACACTAACTCAGAGCTCAAATGACAGATCTGACCATTTGGATCGTCAGGCTGACGAGGTGATCGGTTGAAGCCATGCAACTTCCCCTTGCGTACCTAGATGCTGTAGCAATCGAGGAGGTCCCAATCGACGTCTGGAGAGAGGTCTTTGACGTCGTGGGATGGCCCCCGTCCCTTGCGAGCACGCGCGAATCATTCGTACATGAAGACATTCTCCGCGCCTTCGAACAAGACAAGCCAACTGATAACTTGCTGCAAGCGCTTGAGGCGCTACACACCCTCGGCACCGATGCGGGGCGCGAGGCCATAATGTCGGCAATGCAAGACCGGCGTGTACCTATAGGTGCGCTACCAGCGGACAAAGGCGAGCGGGAATTCGCCCTCAGATTCTATGTCGCCCAGCGCACCGATGCGTCGCTGGCCGATGTATTCATACGTGCGCAAATCCATATCCAGGAAGGGGGCGATCAGCGCCGGTATAACGAGTTCATGGGGAAGGAAGCGCGGTGCATCAAAGGTCTGCACGCCAAGAAGGAGGCGCTGCGTGAAGAAATTCTGCGCTTCTGTCGCGAATCGGATCTTGGAGAGCACGTCCAGGTAGACGCGTTCGAAGACGACGGGGTATTTGTTTTCAGCATCCTCCGTAGTCATCGAACACAAAAACCTCTCGCCGTTGTGCCTGGACACTCGGCACGGGCAACGATTAAGTTCCGTCCGGTGCATAGTGACGTCATAAGTTACGACGCTTCGGTCGGACGCCTGCGGATCGCAGCGCGCTCCTCCTCGATGGTTGAGTTTTACCGTACGGTCCTAGGCAAGACCTGTTCAACGACGATTGCTTTTTCGACGGAAACGCTGTCTGTAGCCTGAGGGTGCTGCAGGAGCGCGGACGGGATGCGCTCGAAAACCATGGGATTTTTGGCATCGGCCACATCTGGATGACGGAATGCCTTTGGGAACGTGGTGACCGGGAACTTCATCACATCCGTTCCAGCGACTGCTTCCGGAGCATGGAGGAACTCCGTCTGCCGCTTACCGAAGGAGTTTTGCTTCAAGCGAAACTCAAGTGTGAGGTGATCGGCAAGAGTACCCGCCCGGTCACCGTGAATATCCGTGTACCGAGTAGGATTGAAGTCAGCCAAAGAACGCATGAACACCTAGTCGACAGAGTTCTGAACGCCATTGGCATCCGCAGCGGTGCTCCTCTCTCTTCGTCAATCAATCTATGGACGCTTTACCCATGGCGTCATCCAGTCGAAGTCTGGCGTGCCCTATTTGGGGCGGAGACGGACAAGCTAATTCAGGGCCGCATCCTGGTGCCCATTCAACTAGATTCAGTCGCACATCAGGATCATCTGGATGCCGGACGGGTTTTCGACGCGCACCCAGTGTCAGAGGGGGATTTTTACGGGGTAAGTCGTGTTCCGGAGATTCCGACGCGCTCTCTGACGAGTACAGACCTTGATGGCTTGCAGTTAGCCCCCGAGCACCTTCGCCTTCATCTCCGCTCAACGCTCGGCATCTCAACTGGAGGTGTCGTTTGGGACAAAGGCGAACTGCTCGAGCTGGGCTCCTTCGGAGTAGGGGACTGTCGCATCTATGCGGTTTACGCGTTGCGGCAACCCTCGGCCGGCTTTGGCGCCACGATTCAAGCACACGCTAACGGAGCCCATCCGGTTCTGCTCATTCCGTCATCGCAAACCGACAGCTCAGAACTGGCGAAGGTAGTGCTTGAATCCGCCATGCCGATACGGCATCGGTTAATTCGCGAAGCCATCAAAGCTTGTGGGCTCGCTAACCTCATACCAGCCATCCACAGCGCGCCAGAAGGGGCGCGACTCGTTGTCGATACACGAATCGGAAAAGTTTGGGTCGATGATGTGGAGATTCGAGACCTAGTGCCTGATTCCCAACCGTTCCGACTGATAGAGTTGATGGCTCGCCGCTCTACACCCGTGTCGCTTGATGAGATCGTCAAAGAAATCTCGCCTGGGCGGCAGGATGACGATACGGTGGCCCGGCAAGCGAAGAGCTCCGCCAAGAAGCTTATTTCCAAGGCAATGGCCGCCGTCGGCCGCGATTTCGATGAAGATCCCTTCCCCTCCGCCGGTAGAGGATTCTATCGGTGTGTTTTGCCAGCGTATGTGCGTTGAAGGCTACCGGAATGAGGGCGGGTCGGCGTTAGGTTTGGTAGGCTCATGGCACTCCAATTTCTTTCCAAGCTTTATCCGAACCAATCCCGAAAGCGCGGCTAGCGTCCGTATTGCCGTCGCTCGGGAGGGATTCCCGCCCGAGTGAAGCGGATCGCGATTTAAGTCGAACCAGCGGACTGCCCCTTGGCTCGGGCCGCGATGGAAATTAGGAAGATCGAGGCAACTTCCGTTTAGAATTCCGGTGTGTTTTCACAGCGAACAGTTGGGAAACTTCAGCGTTTTATGGAGCTAATGTTCTCCACGTTAGCTTATGGATTGCCACCCCCATTGGACCCGCCAGAATATGTCCGCCGCCTTTACGAGGCTAATGTGCGTCCCGAGCTTCTGGAGTACATCGCCCACGAATACAATTTTCATCCCGGCGTATTTGTTCGCGCCCTCCATGAGGGCGGACCTATCGACTATGTAAATAGGACTCTTGATTGGAACTATTCAGTCTCCAGTGAAGTCACTCGGCATATAGGGGACATATATCTTCTGGTGTTCGCGACGGTTGCCCTTCGTCGATATGATGAACTGAATGTCGTTTATTGTCAGTTTGTCGAACAACCGCTTCGTGATTTCCTTGGCTCTCTTGAAGTTGACGGTTTTCACTATCAAAGTGGACGGATAGTCAATCAACAGGGTCAACCAGTTACGCCTATACCGCTGGGCAGCACTTCTGAAATAAATGCTGCAGCGACAATTCAGGAGAAAGAATCGGAGCCGACAAGCGAATCGCCAAGAATGTCACCTACGGGCATCTCCAAGCCGAAACCGGCTAAGGAACAACAATCGTCTCCTGCTCGGCAGCGTGGAATCGTGGAGAGAAGATTGCGGCTTGGAGTCTCATCATCGGTGCACTTGCGACAGTTGCGGCTCTCTTAGTTGTTCCAGAGATTCGCAAGATCGTGCACTTGGATGAATCCCAGAAGGGCGCAGATAAGCTAGCATCGTCATTAGACAATGCCGCTCTAAGAGACTTTTCGGGAATAGTAGTTGGTCACCCGACAACGAAATGCAGCGCAGACCCAAAAGGCAGTGGGGTCCAACCGTTCGAGGACGGCTGGCTACTGGCAAAGTTCGTGGGTGACGACGAGTACCTTTACGCAATCGCAAAGAATGAGAATGGGAGTGTCCACTGATACAAGCAGCGGTCGGAGTGGCGAAAAGGGCAGAACACTCCTAGATGCGGGGACATCAAAGACGAAAAGCTTCTGAGATGGGCCTTTCGTTGGTGGTACTGTTCACCAAGGGCGGAAGAAGTTCGCAATCGGCTCGGGAAGCCAAAAATGCAGGAGACGGGTATCTGGGCGCAGTATCAAGAATGGTCGGACGGACTGCTCATAGTCGGGTTGCCCGACAATCCTCCTGATTCAGAGGGAAAGTTCGACTACTTAGTGAGCGTCTTACTCGCCAATACTAATGGTGCCGAGGTACGGGAAAGTTCACTCGGGTCTCCCCAGAAGGCCTACGATGTGATCCTTACTGCAAACTGCTTTGAAGTCAATGACGGCGAGTTGTTCGCGTTCGCAGGGCTGTGGGATCGCTGGAAAGACCCGAGCGGACAGTGGGTCAAGTCCTGCTCGATCCTGACCACGACACCGAATGCCGTGACCTCCTCCGTCCACGACCGCGTGCCGGTCATCCTCGACCGAGCCGATTACGATCTGTGGCTCGATCCTGGGATGACGAATGTCGAAGCGGTGTCAGAAATGTTGAAGCCTTACGACGCCCGGATGATGTGTTGCTATCCCGTCAGTACGCGAGTCAACCGTGTGGCGAATGACGACGCCGAATGTGCGGCGCCCTCGAAATCCGATTCGCAGGCGAATCTGTTCTGTAATCGCGAGGTTTTGTAGGAAGGCATTATTAACGATGTTGAGAAAGTTGTAGCGCACGTTCGCCTCAACGTTAAGGGACTGCTGTGCCTCCTCAAAACCTCGCGCGCTCCATAGTCAGAGAGAATTTTCATCGTCTCCGTGGGAACGGTGGTGACCCGTCGATTCATTTTCGCGGGCAGCAAGGGATCGGGATGTACGTCTGGCAACGCTGAACCTGCTTCTCCTCATGACTTGAGCAATACTTCGAGGATACCGCGAATATCCTTGGGTGAGAGGTTTCTCGCCAAGACCAGGACCATATCGCTTCTTACTTTCTCTTTCCAAAGCTTCAACATCTGTGCCACTAGCCCCGTGAGCGAGACTCCGGCCGCAGCAAATACCTCTTTTACGAATGTGGGGTCGGGAATATATCTCACGGCGACCGTGCACGCACCGACAAAGATCGCCAGGACCATGCCGACACAGACCAGAAAGAAAACTCGATTCTGGTCACTGACCGCCTTGAGATCGAGGCTTAGAGCATTAGCGGCGTCTTGATCTGGCTCGCCTTCGAACTTTTCGCCAAAGTGCGGACCAGATCCCGAATAACGTGCCAGCACGTCTTTTAGCTTCATTGAGTGCAACCTCCTGGAGTTCGTGGCGGATTCGGTAGACAGCATCTTCATAGGGCTCGTGTTTTTGGTTCAAGCTGCGGATCACCTGAGCATAGGTAGCCAGTCGAAAATCCAGAAAGGCAAGATCCTCATTAGCAAGAACCAAGCAATGTGCACATGCACGACGGATGCTCTCCGCGAGCAAGACGGAGTTGCATACGGTCAAATCAACTAATCCTGAGAAATGAGATGAGAAGCGGCTGACAATTTCGTCCACTCCACGGAAGCCGTCCACAAATTCGACACCTGGTCCGCCTCCGAATTCAGTCATTCGCGTCAGAATCTTCCGCCGACGAGAGAGCTCATATTGAAAGCGCGTGATCGTACCCATTCGTTGGGATTGTCCATTCTCCCGGCAAGGAAGTTCCAAGCCGTAGAGAAGTGCCTGATTGAGAGTGGCTGCAAGAATTGTGGCGTCTGCAGAGTTGGCAGGTGGCGTGTAGATAGCAAATTGTCTGACCGCTTGGGCTAAGTGACTGGTCGGGTCGGATAGCTGGGAAAGCGTGCTTGTAGGGTCCATGATGTCGGAGGGTCTGAATAGCGCACCTCTCCATTGCGCGACCAGTGAGATTACCGAGCATTTACCGAGTAGTGAGGCGAAATCGTCGAGGGTCGCGTCAAGGACGACAGACACGCCAAGATCCTGTGTGCGGGCTGCCACATCGCGTGTAAAGCGAGCGTAGGGCTCGTACAAATTCCACAGTCCATTCGCGGACAAATTACGCCTTTCGACACGGAAGGCCTGAACGAAGTTTCCTTCGTCCGCCCGTTCAAGCTTTTGCAGAAATGTTCCCCTGTCGAGGGGAACCGCAATCGCCAGCCCGCAATCAGACGGGCTGATAAGCTTTTGCTTCGCCTCGAATTCGGTTGTGGAGGTGGACAAATAGCACGTCCTTTGACTGCCGTGACAAGCGCAGTTCAATTCCCTTAACCCCGGGATGGATGGTCCGCAGGTCCCGTAGGACTCTTTGACCAGCCATGATCGTATTCAGATCACCTGCAATGGCCCGCACGACCTGTTGAATACTTGCCAGAATCTCAGAGGTTAGCTGAAAACCTTGTTCAAAGAAGATCCTGATCCGAAGTAGCAGGGATGGTCGCGCTGCCTCCCTGGCCGGAACACTGACCTCAAGATCGACCTTTTGGATACCTTCCTCTGTCAGGTCTTGCGCGACGACTTGAGGACTCTCTGCACGGGAAAAATCGAATTCGTCTCGTGACAGGCGTGCCAGCTCTTCAGGATTCATGCTGGTCTCGATGCTGGCATAGAGTTTCGGATGGAAATCACTCTCGTTGAGGTCAAGCTCGGCAGTCCGAACGAATCCTTTCGCCTGCCGTGAATCGAAGCCTCTAAAGTGTAAGTTCACATCTCCCGAGACCGAGCCACTCCGAATACTCGAAGTTACGGCATCGACCGCACTGGGCAGATCGGAAGCCTCGAACCGCCGCGTGGGTCCTCCGACAACAACATAACTACCGTCGGTACTTCTAGTGATGACGAGTGGCGTCAGTTTTCCAGCCCCCTTGTTCCGGGGATCGAAGGCTCTCAAAACCGCCCCATCCTCCGGTGAAATCGCCGCGTGAGAGAGCCGCCAACCAATCTCTTCTCCGCCGGATCCTAAATGAGCCGATTGCAAACCTCGCAGCGCTGCCGGCTTGGCCTCTCCCACAAATCCGAGGACTTCCTGCAGTGGCCTTGCGGTGGGTTGAATCTCCTTCAGTTTATCGGACAACATGTTTCTCAATTCTTCTGGTGGCTTTCCCCCAAAGCGGCCAGCCGTTCTTACAAGTTCCGGTGCTTTTTCCCCGTCCGTAGGACTGTAGTAGACGACCTTCGTGCCATTCTCCTCGCCAATCCTGACTTGCCCCGTCGTGAGCTTGGGGTCAGCTCTCAACTCGGTTATCCTCGCGTCGAGATTGTGCCCGCCAACGCCGAAGCGCAGCTCGCCTATTGCATGAGAAACGACAATGGTGGGCGTACGAATCCACGTCTCGTCAGTTCGCTCCGACTCTTCTTTGTAGAGCACCGCCGCTTCACCGTTTCGCGGCGAGTCAAAGCCCACCAGATGCTGCTGGACCTCAGAAACGGCCGACGCGAGGTCAACCATGAGGCGCGAGGTTTCATCGCCCTGCGCCTCTTGCACCAGCGAACGGTACACTCCCGGATCCGCCAGTGCATTTACAAGCATGGCTACATCATTCTCATCGCCCTCCGCGAGTAACTCTTTCACCGCATCCCTAACCTTCCGAATCTCTTCGATAATTTCACTATTAGTTTCAGAATCCCCGTTGTGTTTGATATTTGCAGCCATCTTGTCCAGGTCAGAATCGCTGATGGAGGCAATGCCGTCCAGCGTGCTCTTGGCGAGCGGCCGAATGGAACTGACCTGGTTTGCGTGGTGTATGACTGGGGAAACAGCTGTAATCTTAAATCGCCGGAAGATTTGATACATACCGGCGTACTGCACAACGCGCACCAAGTTGGGATCACTCAGATGGTTAAAATACTCGTAGGCAGTATCCTCTGCCTTCTGCAAGTCAGAATTAGATCGCGCCAGATAATCGACCGGTAAGGCTCCCAGGCGGTTCAGCGCGAAAACTTCGTAGGGGTCCCGGCGCGATGAGTAGCCGGCACCCTTCGTATTCCAATTGAACGTCAGCTCGGCGACCTTAAGCTCGGTCATGATGGGACCTTGGAAGGGGTAGGCGGAGGGATCGGGATAGTTGAAATTCGCGTACTTGATTTCCCCATGATTCGACCACGACTTCAGCATCTGATCCGTGATGTTGAGTAAGCTTCCGTATTCGGTATCAATCAACTCATCACTCAGGTAGATGGGAGCCCAATCATTAGTTTGGTCGAAGCGTCCGGCAAACATGAATCTGCGTTCATAACTCTGAGCCAGTTCGTCACTGTTCGCCTCGGCGAGTTGCAAGATGGTCTCCGTTCGGAGGGGAGGAAGCATAGACACGGGGGCCACACGTTCCCTGCCGACAATTGCCAACTGTTTGTCCGAAGCCACGGCTCCGACCAGCATGTCCGAATCCAAGCTAAACTGACGCGCTTCCACCCGGTATTTTTCCAAGCTGGCATTGCGTGGGAGCGACCAGACTACAAATCCGGGTTTTACTCCAAGGAAGACCCCGGACAACGACCGGTCAAGTACCGAACGCAAACTGACGGGACCACCGCCGGCGACTGACCTGAGCCGTAATACTGGCGAAGTGTAGCCTCCGCTCGGGACGATCAGATAGCCGAGACCAACAGCCACCGCCACCACAATGACAACCTGAAGGATGTGCTTGTTTCGAAGGCTCCGCCGGGCGAGCCAAATGGATCCAAGAATCAAAACGATCAAAAGCACGACACGGGTCGCTGTCCAAGGTTCGGCGGGTACATCGGCAGCATTTCCAACAAGCCACTTCCAAAGGTCGCCCGAAGTCACGTGTAAATCGAGATTGAGAGGTGTGATTTGCGCGGGACTCTCAGGAATTCGAATGGCGTAGGCCTTGTACGTCGTCCAAAACAGCTTGTGATGAATCACGTCGAGCAACTCCGATAACTGCCTTGGGGTCAGGGGGGGCAACTCAACCACTAGGTCCTTCACCCAGCCATTGACGCCAATAGCGTGCTTGGCAATCGATACCCGCTCAAGGTCACCTGGATAGATTTCCTGGAAGCTCTTACTAGTGATGTGGGGTGGTGGTTCAGAAATGATGAGCGTACGACCTCCATCGGGGTGTGGAGCCGAAATAGCGACAACCTGCAAGTGGTAGGGATAAGCTTGACGAAACTCCTTCCACTCCTGTTCAGACGTCGTTTCGGAATAAGCTAAGACTGAGAGCAGGAGAACAAAGATGCAAGCCGCATAGCGAGACTTCATGACACACACTCCCCCGTCCTTGACGGAACTGCTGATTCCGGATTCGGAACACCTCTTCGGGGGAAGCAGGCGGACAGAATTTGCTTTCTGGTGGAATAGCTGGCTCGGTAGCGGGGACCCAAACCGCAACCTACCATCCACCAACGGATGTGGAGTATAGCACCGCCCAACGATTCGTCAAGCAGTTTCTATGCCGGGAGGTGTCACCAATGCGTGTTCCCACATTAGGAGACTAGATTGTGCAACTTACTCATGCAGAGGGTGCCTCTAATGAGGTCGCCCTTGTTCGTGGTAGATTCTCAGGCTCCAATCTCTACTTGAACGATCGTCGCAACCGAGCGCGTCGCTGCGTGGCCCAAGTGGTTAGTTAGCCCACACCGAAGTGCTATTTGACAGTGATAGTAGTCGGTGATACCGTTCTGCCCGGTTACCTAGCAGCCTGCGGAAGAACGCGCATAGCGTGACCAACTGGGTGTATGGGAACGCAAGCCGTCACTGACTCGACGCGACTTGAGTGGCCCTGAACGTCGCCGTTCCACTGTAGCCCACGCAATCACTTTTTCGGCAACCTGCTAGGTCGCGAGGAAGCAAATATGTTTGTGCGCGACCGAACGACGCAGAGTTTAACGTTTCGGGCACTGGTTCTCCTGCTCACGCTGGTGCTCGGAGCATCCTGCGATTCCGGATCACATGCTCCTGACACCCGCTCTACCAGGAAACTGTTTCCGCCCTCGGTCGAGCAGGATCCACGTGGCGACCCTACGACCGATATCGATGTTTATGTCGACGGCTCGGAGTCTATGAAGGGCTTCGCCCGGGCGACAGGATCTAACTTCATGCGGGTGCTGACTGGGCTGCTGCGATCAGCGCAGGAGGCAAAGGCCCAATTCACGCTTCACCTTTACAAGTTAGCATCGACCGTTAGTCCAGTTCCAAATCCATTGGAACTGCAATCACCCAATTTTTACAGCGGGGGAGATACTCCGCTGGCGGACCTGCTCGTCCGAATTTCCAAAGAGCCGGCGCATACGGCCATCATAATCACGGACATGGTGCAGTCGGAACGGGGCACCGATAGTTCCACACTTGCGGGAGCATTAGCGCAACTTGCGAATCAGCGGCCGCAAATGCGGCTGCTGGGTTACAGATCGCACTTTGACGGGGACTATTTTCCGGAAAATAGGACAGCAGACTGGCATGGCACCATCCAGCTCAGTGTCAGCCAGAGTCTTCCGGGATCTGGCAGGCCATTCTACATATTAGTAGTCGCGCCGAACGAGGACTCGATGACACAGGTGGACAAGTTTTTGCTTAGCCGATTTCCGCCGGTCCACATGTTCAATCCCACCGAGCGGCCGATCATCGTGGATAGAGTTGACCTCTTGTTGGACGACTCGAAAGACGTGCCATGGAGCATATATTCTCATGCGTCGCGAGATGCGACGGGAAAACGGGTGGAATCGACATTTCTTTTGAAAAAAGCGAACTTCGAATCAAGAACCATACTGCCGCTCGGTTTCACCGTCCAATTCAAATCGCCTATCCGAGCCGGGCGCGCGGGTCAACTGAGTTGGGAAGTAACTAAGGCGACGTGGAGGAAAAACCAGTTCGGCAGCGCGACCGAAGCAACGATCCCCATCGAAGGAGACCTTGAGCCGAATGGCACGCGCATCAGGGTGCGGCTTACTTTACAGAATCCCGAGCCGGACAGTTGGGACACTTATCGGGTAAAGATGCGTGCAGGCGACGCCAATCTTGATGTTCCGGCCTGGGTTAACGACTGGAACACCGACGATGACAACGTAGTGGGTAATGGCAATCGAACTTACCAACTGGAACCTCTGGTGGAAGCCATGACCATCCAAATCTCCGAGAAAATTGTCTTTTGCGAATACATTCTGGCAATAGGCCGAAAGGGGTGACACATGGGCCGATTGTTTTTCTTTCTAAGTAAGCCGGATCCATTGATCGCTGACGATGCATGGATGGGTTTCCTGGATGGAATGGCGGCAATGGCCGCGATCGTTGTGCTGGCAACTGTTGGCGTGACGATTCTGTCCTACATGATCGCAACCAGGCGGCGGAAAGTGTACGTCCCCGACGATTTGTTTGCGCCTTTTACTCCGATGTACTCACTCTTGTGGGCGATTGCAGGCGCGCTCGCGGCGGCCGTGCTTTGCTTCTCGCAATACCTGCCCGCACTGGAGAGCAGCGAAGGGCGACTTGGGATAGCCGCGCAGATCGCCCTAGTGACCGGCGTCTTGTGTGCGCTTATTTCGTATTTGTTAATTGCTTTCGCTCCTGTCACTCCCAGGAAATATGCGTACCGCCCAGCAGCGTTTCTCCATAAGAGAAGGGCATCCCATACCTAGCAGGGTAGAGAGGAGGATTCGTATGACCACGACCACGCTTATCTGCGCCGGGGGATCTGGAACCAGAGTTCTTGAAGCCGTGTTGCATCTGTGTGCCGCGGGGCTTGGCCCAGATATGTTGAGGACCTTCGTTATCGATCCAGACGGCACGAACGGAAATGTGACTCAAACTAAGACTCTCGTCGACCGGTATCGAGAATGTCACGAAGCCTTCGGGGAAGAGTCGCCGTTTTTCCGAACCAAGCTTGACTTGATGAGAAACCCGCAAGGATTGCGAGTTTGGAATCCCGTCAACGGCCGGCAACCGTTTGGCGCTGTGCTCAATTATCAAGGCCTGAGCGAGCAACAGAAAGATGTCGCACACCTGTTTTTCACGCAGGACGAACTTGAGATGGAAATGAACGTCGGGTTTCGCGGACACCCGGCGCTGGGCGCCGCGGCACTATCGCTAATGCCACTTTATAGGAACGATCCTCTGTGAAGCCAGTTGCCCCAGGCCATCAACCAGGAGGTGATCCAGGGCCGGACCGACGTCGTCATTGTGGGGTCAGTCTTCGGGGGCACCGGCGCATCGGCAATTCATCCGCTGGTCCGATATTTTCGTTCTCTGCCGCAAACCAACCGGGACAATCTCAAGGTGGCTGCGATCGCGTTGGTTCCTTACTTCCGATTTAGTGGCGACACGGCGCCGCACAACAACGAAGAGGCGAAAGCACAGCAGGCGGCGCAATCGGAATGGTTCTCCCTGGCAAGCCGATCTGCGGCCGAATATTACGAACACTTGCGAGAACACAAAGATTGGGAGTTGGACGCGATGTATTGGTTGGGGGACGACTCACCAACGCAGGTGGAATACTCGATCGGCGGCCCGGCGCAGCATAATCCCTCCCATTTCGTTGACTTGCTTGCCGGCTTCGCGTTTCTGGATTTTCTCAAATCGCCGCACCAGCCGGGAACCTGCTGCTATGCAGGTCCTCAGGAATCGGCGAATGATCCGGACCAGAATGTGCTCACATGGGACGACGTTCCTGCTCCCTCCGATAAGGCGCGGGAGGATTGGTTCAAAGCCTTGCACAGGTTTCACCTGGTGGGCGCGGCACATTTGGGGTTCTACGAACCGCTTCTGAAGGACGCGCGCTTGCGGGATCTGCCGTACTGCGTTCCCTGGTATATGGATCGGTTCACGAATGGATCCAAGTTATCTAGCAAGGACAATCAGGACCGCCTGGACGCGCTCTCTCTATATTTCCGCGAGAACCATTTTCCCTGGTGGGGCCAGATTCATGCAGCCGAGCGTAATCGCGTCCGGCTCTTTAACCGGCGGGCATGGTTTACCAAAGACGAGGCACTCCAGATCGAACTGAACCGGCTCGGCAACCTCATCTACCCGGATAAGGAACCGCATAGTTTGGATCCCGTGGATGCATTATTTGAGAGGACCGTACAGGCGGGAGAATCCGTACAGGAGCGAAAGCTTCCTTCGAGTACCTATCTTGCAATTCTGGCTGACGCAGCACAGAGCATGGTGGAGCAGGCAGCCCGCGGAGAAGCAAGTCATTAGAGAAAGGTGCATTATGGCAAGCAATCCGAACAAACCGACGACAACACGATATTTTTTGAATACTCTTCGGGAGAACAAGACTCTCCCCACCCCCACGCGGGGGATGTGGCACGAAGAGGGGGATTTTCTGGCGAAGTATGCCAGCGATATTGACCTGCATGGGCAGCTCCCGAGTAATCACTTCGCGCACAGCGTGCCGTCGGTGTATCAACGGCCGATCCAGTTTTATGAATCTCTGCGCAATAGTCACAATCCGCTGCATGATGCCGCGGTGAAGGAATGGCGCGGACTGATGGCCGTGATCGGACTGTCGCGGTGGGTGGACCCGAGATTGGAGGTCACACATTTCGTTGTACCCCCGCGAAATCAATCGGCGACCAGCGAAGTGGGGGCGACGGGCAACCGGGATCTTCATTTCAACGCGATCCTGCGAAATCAGTTGCCGAAACGTGAAGAGGATTGGAACGAGTGGTGGCTGATCCGGTGCGACGGCGTTCTGCTCGGTGCAACTTCGCCATGGACGCTGGTCTACACCGCGGCTCAATATGAAGCTCCGCAAAGAATTCCCTGGCAGCGGGCAGGCCTGCTCATGGATCCCATCAGACACTACGACCCAACTGGAAGTCGCACGCCGGTGGAGCTTGCGATTCTGCACGCTTGGGTCTCTTCCATTCTGGCCGCGCGTGACAATGACGGCTGGGGAATGGCGGATCATCTGGGCAACCAGCAGAATTTGATTGCGGATGCGCTCGAGCAATGGCAAGAAGATCTCGCGAAGTACGCGAGGAAAGGTTTTGAAATTCAGCTTGACCCCACTCTGTTCGCGGCAGCAAACAAGCCTTTCTCGATGGTGTTACAGAGGCCCAGCGGCTTCGACCGAGCGGAGAGCGATCTCACATTGCTGTCGAGCAAGGTGGAGGCCCTGGTCCTTTCCAAGGATCTCCCCGCCGGCGCACGAGTACATCGGGGAATCTTCGCTAATCGTGTGGACGTAGACCAGTTAGCGCCCGAAGGTATTTCTTTTGCAACCCGAGACGGCGATTTGGTGAATCGTCGTTACGTGGTTGCCGAGAAACTATTCTTCCCCGAACAGCTCTTAAAACTGAGTCTCAGCCCGCATGCCCTCAAGGTGGGGGACGGTACGGTTTCGGTTCCTCTGACTCCTAAGTTCTTCGAATATTTTGGCCACTCGGATATTGGTGCAGGTCCCGGTAAGGTTCATTTGACAGTCCGCGAGTTTGGTGGAGCCTACAAGGTAATTCTCAGCCTCCCCCTGCAGAACGGCCGGAACTTGGATGTTGTCCGGGACTATGGGAAGGATGATGTCAAGGTATTAAGAGAGGGTGTTCCTGGTTTCGGCCTTTGGCCGAATTTTTACAGTACGAATTGGGAAGAGAACTTTGCGGCATATACACACCCCTCTCCCGGGCGTGACGACTTGCGCGTGCGGCCCTTGTTCGACGATGGCAAATTGGATCCAGGCGTGGCGAGAATCAACCAGCTTCCGCAGCAGAAACCCTTACGTATTTGGCAATGTCCGCGGCCGCCGATCGGTTTTGCCCTGGAATATGGCGAGGAGCGAAATGCCGGGCTTGTACTGCGTGAGAGTATTCAAGAACTGCCCGAACCCACGCAAGCGCACCGGGCCTGGAAAGTGGGGGTCGATTTTGGCACATCCAGTACGACCGTAATGCTCGAAGACGAAAGGCACGAGATCAATCTTATGCCCTTTCGGGGCCGTACGATTTTTCTCACCTCTCCCGAAGAAAAGACGCGCCTGGGAGAGATTGAGAGGAATCTGTATCCCGCCAGTGATGTTCAGCAACCTTTCAGTACGCTCCTGTATCAGGCGGCTGCTACGGTGTTTGGGCACAAGGACGGTCCGCCTTACACGATACGTTTCGCGTCATCCCCGGGACAGGACGGAACCACGAATCAACCCCTGAAGGACGTCAAGTGGGGCCGTCAATCGGACCAGGTTGGTGAAAGTCCTCTCACTGCTTATCTTCACGCACTGGTGCGCTACGTCGTCTGCGAAGCCAGAAATGAACATATCCAAAATCTCACATTTCACTGGTCCTATCCGTTGTCTTTGCCCAAGGGAGCGAAAACGAAGATGGAACACTTCTGGAACGGAATCGGCGATCACTATTCGGTTTCGGGGGGCATGACCGTGACAGCGACATCTGGCATTTCCGAATCGGAAGCAGTGTGCCAGTGTCTGGCCCCCAAGCTCAGGGTGAGAGCTGGCGGCTTGGTGATTGCCGTCGATGTGGGCGGCGGATCGACGGACGTGGCTTTCTGGAGTAAGCAAACCCTGCTCGATCAGTTTTCCTTCAAGGTAGCGGGAAACGATGTGCTGGACCCAACGTACTTGAGCCAGGACGCTCTGGCGAGTGTCTTGAAGATTTGCACTGGCGCTGCAATTGCAAATCCGGAGGTGGTCAAGGTGATCATGCAGCGGCCAGAGATCTATATCAACGCCATGCTGGCTGAGGCCAAAGATGCACAAGGAAACCGGTTTCAGGATCCGAATCCCCGGCTGCATCCAGTCCCGCACTCGGTCCTGGGGCATGTGGAAGAACAGGACCCATGGAAGCATTTTCGATCGATGATCTACATGTTTTTCACCGGGATGGCCTACTATCTCGGACTTCATAGCCGATCGTTAAAGGTTGATTTCCCTGACGATCCGATCGAGATCTATATTGGGGGGAGAGGATCGTCATTGCTCACTTGGTTGTCGAATCCGGAGAGAACTCAGAATGTCCTCGCCGCGGCATTCAAACTGGGATTGCAGCGGCCAGCCGGAGAAACGGAATCCGAGGTTTTTCCGAAGAAGGGATCGGCCAAATTTAAAGGTCCGCCGATTTGGTGGGACGGAAGCTGGCCGGCACTAAAAACTGAGGTCGCAAGAGGTCTTTTGATGTCGGGGACGAACACTAACTATGTGGTTGTCAAGAGAGAAGACTTCGCTGTCGGCGAGGTTGGTTGGAAACTTAAGAATTCCGGCAAAGAGTTGAAGTGGGACACGCGTCTGAATCCCGAACAGATGCGGCTTTTGGAGGTCCCGCGCGACCATGAAGGTGGGCATATGGCGGAATTCTTAGGTGAATTACTTGTCAAGAAAAATGTGCTTGAGGAACTGAATTTAGATTCCGAGTATCTTCCTGCCGCCGCAAAGAGCCCCGATATCCCCTCTGGTATACGGCAGAGCATTGAGGAATCCGCCGACGACACCAATTCGCCCCGTCAACCACTGTTTGCTTATGAGTTGAAGGTTCTAATGCGAGAATATGCATTTGCGGCAACCGAGGCCAGGACCCGACGGCCTACAGGTACCTAGGATGAAAGCGTTCCGCATCTGCAGACACGTCCCGGCCATTCTGGCGGGATTAGTCGTAGTGGCGTCCTGCTGCGCGGCGAATAGTCAGGAAGTTAAGGACACCAGTCAGGAGGTTAAAGTTCAGATTCATGACGACGGAAAGCAGTTTGTAGTTAAGGCAGATCTAGGCACCGTCTTCTGGCCCAAGAACGGTAACGGCAAGGCGTTGCTTGACGTCACAAGCGACCCGGAAGATCCCAAGATCGTTCCCGAGGAGGTTCCATACACAATCAAGGATTATCACTTCACAGCGCTCATCCCGTATCGAAAGCCAACCAAACCGGAGAAGGTGACGATAAAGCTCCACAACATCAAAGATAAGAACGATAGCGTCGCAGGAGTTTTCGTCGGGGATCCGATCGATTTGAAGGCAGCCCAACCCCAACAACCGGCCTCAACAAAGTCGGCCAAACCTGCCAGCACCGCCGATTCGAAACCCGCCCAGCCTTCCCAAGCTAAGGCTCAGACTCAGCAGCAGCAGCCGCAACCACCGCGCGAGCAGGCAAGGATATCGGAAGAAGACGATCATTTGGAAATTGCTGCAGACCTGAAAGGCCAGGTTTGGCCGAATTACGAAACAGGGATGGCGACTATTGAAGGGTCTCCCAACGCCGACGGCTCCCCCATTATTCGGCAGACTACGGTTCCGTACGAGGTCAGCAAAAACCGTCTCACGGCGAAAGTGCCTTTTGAGAGGCCCAAATCGCGGTCCGCGATGGTCACTATCAGGCTTAGCAAACTAAGGAGCCTCGAATCGGACCGCGAAATAATCATTGAAGGCCAAATATTCTTGAAATCCGTGCAGGAAATCGCCACCATCCAAAAACAAATCGCAAGCCAAAACGGGGATGAACACTCTTTCCACTCGCTGGTTTACCTGGACACTGCGTTGCTAATGATCGGCTTTTGCGCGGTTGCTGGTTCCCTGATTTGGCGGTTCCTGCAACCTGCCGAATCGTGGAGAGACTGGATGGACGCCAAAATCCAGAGATTGGAAGCGGATGTCAAATCGGTTCGGGGTATAGCGCGCGAGTTGCAGGGCGCGACTCAGCGGCGGCAGGAATGGATCGTCCCCAATGCCCCCTTACCGGCCAAAGAGGATAAACCCGTTCAGCCGACGCTCACCGCTGCCGAGATCCATTCGCTGGTACAAGATTCCATCAGAGCCCGCCTCGGAAGCGACGAGGATTGGGAAAACTTGCTTAGACGGTTACAGATCGAGCGGAAAACGCCTCCCGCCGTTCAGAAGTTCGGGTTGGAGCGGCAGGAATCACGTGTTGCGGCTGTGGTTAATCGTTGGTTGTCCACGGGCGGACACGAAATAAGAGAACTGCTTCGACTGGCGGAGGGCCTTGGGCTGCAAGCCGCCCTGGCATCGCACAAGGACGTGGACCGCGTTTTTGGGGAATTAACGAACTTCGAATATCCGTTTGAATGCATGGACGATGGCCCATGGTTGTGGGCGCCTATCGCCGGAACCAATGATGTTTTCGCTGCTCCCGCAGATGCAGCGTTTTTCGGTATGGGCTCGGCGCCCGCTTTACTGAATCGATTATTTGACGGGATGAAAAATGCGCCCCAGGGTTTTCGCTTTCAGACCATTTATAAGCCTTGCCGGCTGCGGCGGGTGGGTGGACAAAGCAGTTCTTATACCTTGGTCACTAAGGGATTACTGCAACTGGAGGGATTAGCGGCCCCGAATGCGACCAGACCCGAGGGCTATGAGTCGTTGATTCCGAGTACAAGTCGTAAGACCCCATTGTTGCCGAGTGAACCGTCGGTGTTGACAGCGATGTCGGCCTGGGTTGCCAACGCAAGTGCCGCTTCAGAGAGTCTATCGAAAGATTATGCTGATGTCGTAGCCGCACTGATGGAACTGCAGCAGCGAATGGACAGGAATGACTCTCGTTTTGATGATCTTCTCCAAGCCATCAATCAACAAATCGAGTCGTTGGAGCGAAGCGTTCGGCGGCGCACAACTGTACTCGGGCGAGACAGCAACATAACAGCGGCGCAGCCTGATTCCTTGCGAAACGACGGGCAAGAAAAACCCCCAAGTGCGCCGCCGCCGGTGGTAACGCCTGAGAGTGCATCCGAGACTTCAGGAAAAGGAGATCGTCCCGTTAGCTCTCCTGCCGCTCAGGCCCCGGCCAGCCGAATGTCGTCGCCCAGCGAGAACGTGACCTCAACCTCTCCGAAAGTTACCAATCGGTTGTCGAAAGGTTGGCAAGATGCCTTAGTTGATGCTGCGAACCAGCCCGATAGCGAGCCGGGGATGGTAGAGGTCCCCAAGCCGGCACTTTATGTACAACGAGTCGGAAATGCGGCACGCGCCCTTCGTAGACTCGACTCCGGGCTCCAGGTCGCTGTGGTTCACCTCAAGCTGCAAGGAGACGAAAGATTTGAGATCCATGAGACGGATGCTGGCTTCGAGAATAATGCCGAGCTTGTTTGCACATCCTGCAATACCGGCCTGACAGGTCAGCTGGCCTGGCAACTTGGAGTGTGCGTTGGGGAGAATGGGGCGAGCGACATCTCTATCCTTTTTCCTTTGGGGAGCCTGTACAAAGGGCACTATTCTTCGGGGTATTCGTCACTGATCGATAGTTTACCCTCGTCGTCGTTTTCCATTGGGAGGGTAGACCACCCGGCGGACCTGCATCTAGCCGATAAATCAGCGCGGGTATATGTCGTGACGAGGAAGATGTCGTGGTCTAAGCCGATGCAAGCCGTGGGAGTGGAAGTCTGACAATGGTGAAATTCTGCCGGCGATGTGGCGGAGAAGTACAGGCGACCGCGCGCACCTGTGAACGTTGCGGTGCGCGTATTCCGAATGTCGTCCGAACTGTCATGATAATCGCATTAGTCGTGGTGATCGCTGTAGCAGGTGGTTTATTGCTGTGGAGACGGGTCGTTGCAGTCACTGGGCCGCCTCCGCCCGACCCCCGCGTCACAAAGATCATTGATCCTGGCGCGGCGAACCCGGCTCTGGAAATCCCAGGTGTGATGACGGTTCGCTATCGAGAGGCGGGCGAACAGGTTGACATCGAAATGCGAGCCAGCGGAATGCCGATTCTGTATGTCGATCGGGAAGGCAACGGAAAGGTTGACGCCGCCGGCGATGGCCGTAGCTATGCCGCTTATCCGAGCGGTTTGCCCTGCGTGCAACGCATGGGCTCGGAAGAAACCGCTCAGTGTGGCAACGTGCCGAGTACTGCGACCCCGCGAGTAAGCGGCGACCAGGGACACTGGAACGTCGAATGGACAATTCCGAAGCGCGAACTCAGCGTGAACGAAGGTAGAGCGGATGTGGTAATTGGGGTCTTTCGAGAGCCCGACCAGCGAACCAGTTATTACCCGGATCATCCGTTTGCCCACGTCTATCGTTTGAACTTCTCAGCCGCTCAAGGCTCAGCGCCGTCGACAACAAATGCTCCAGCCTCGGAGAGACATAGCTTGGACGTGCGTGACAAGCAGCCAGTTCGGAGTTCCACCACGCCAGTCCGAGAAACCAAATCGCCATTTCCGAGGGAGACTGTCAACTCTTTCACTCCGGCCAACAATCAACCTCACACGAACCGTTCTATCTCAGATCCCTCTAGGGGGGATGGCGACACCGAATCGCATCGTCGCAAGGAAGCATCGTTGATGCTGGGTGCCGCTCCCTCGTCTCCTCCAGCCCCGACACCTGATGCTGGCGAAATATTCTGGTCGGGGCAGATTGATCCGACGGGCAGGATTAACATCGGTTCGCCCGGGAATAACGCCGAGATACTAAGGGGTAGTCTTCCTGGGGTTCCTGTCGATGTCGAGGTTTTCCCGAAAACCATTCGTATTGTGGAAGGACCGAACCGATCCAACGATTATAAGGGCATGGTGCTTGGCGGACCTGCGGGCGAGAAGATAACCGTGCTGGTACGATGGACGAGGGTAAAATAGAAGGGTTCTGACCCACGCGATTTCGGCGAGTGCGTTCGAATGCATCGGTCCCGATTGACTATCTTCTCTTCGTTGACGGAGTGCCCATCGCAGTAGTCGAAGCCAAGAAAGAGGGCCAGACGCTGACGGGAATCGAGCTGCAGACCACCAAGTACAGCGAAGGCGTTCCGGCACCGACTGCTGCCATTCCAGTACTCTCTGAAACTTCATGGAGTGAAGTTGCAGCGCTCGCTGCGAATCCCGATCATCCGGTCGAACGGGATCAATCAGTCGGGATAGGAGATGACTCTCTGGCATCGGTGAGCTTGCGATGACGAAGCGTTTTTCAATAGGGCTTTGCACCCTCTTCATTCTTGCATTCGTTCTATTGGCGATTCTGTATCTCGACTTTCGAAGGCAGTCGGCAACGCATGCCTTTCCTAGGGCGGCATCGGGACATGTTGGTTCTGCACGATTGTACCCAGATGGCACCAGCACTCCTGGTGCGACAGATCCGAGGGTTTCCCAAGCCAATATCGCGGACACCATTTGCGTACCGGGCTGGACACGGACTGATAGGCCCCCCGTTCGAGTAACGAACGCGATCAAAGTCGAATTGATGCGTGGGGTGGGCATGAACGACGCTTCTGCTTACGAACTCGACCATTTGATTCCGCTTGAGCTAGGTGGCTGCCCCGAATGCAAAGAGAATCTTTGGCTAGAGGCATACAACCCGCAGCCAGGGGCTCGTCAGAAAGATAGAGTTGAGAACTTCTTACACCACGAGGTTTGCAGCGGGGCTATGCCGTTGGAAGATGCACAGAAGGCAATGGCGATGGACTGGTACAAGATCTACGTGCAGATCTCCAACTCGGGAGAGGAATGAGGATATTGGGCACACGGAATCAGCCAACTTCGGGACATCCTAATTTATCAGTTATCCGCGTTGCTTGATGGAATTGTCCGCGCGGACGCCGATCAAAGCTCCTTACTGTTTCGGCAACGTGCAGAACGACACCGCCGGACCGGTTGGATCACTAGGAATTACCGGTATTCGTGAGCTAAAGCGGAAAGGCTCGAAGCTGGCTAGTTGTTGGTGCGGCGCGCCGCCCAAGCCATCGGTACTACTACCGGATTCGGTTCGCCAGCAGGTTTGCGAACAGGGACATTTACGGTATCACTTCCGAAATGCAGCTTCTGCCGGTTTCTTGCCGGTTTAGTTTATGATTAGCGCCGATTGGTACGGATAACTGATAATTATCCATATAAGCGACTGCGGGCTGAGTCACGTGCCGCTCTAACTCGTTGTGCCTGCTACCCCCTCAGAGCGTCTAAAGTGCGGCGGTTAATTACCCCTTCAACCAAGAGGGATGCAAGGCGGGCACGCGAACTACTTAAATTCCGAGCGCTGCCTGGCCGACGAACGCCATCCAAGAACATCATTACCGTGCGGAGGGAGGAGGTTGCGTTCGGTTGAGACGCGATAACAACTTCCATTGAGCCTGCCCTATGCTGGACCAAAAGCTTTGAGTCTTTCGCGGACCGCGCCAGCAGGTGCACGTGCAGGGCACCTATTCCCGCAGAGTTTTCCGGCAGAGAGACAACGCCAGTCGTCCCGCGAATGGTTGGTTGGGCATGATTCGAGCGCGCCCAAGAAATGAGCTTGTCGTCTGGAACCGGAGAAGCGGCAAGCAGCGCGTTGGTAGCGACGATAGCGGCCATGCGCAGCTCACGCGTCGTCGTAGCGGGCGAAATGACGAGGTGAGCTTCGCCGTGGTTGCAATCGCTTCTTTTCAGCCAGGCGGTCAAATCGGCCACGGTCGCAGGATACATGAAATCAGCCAGCCGAAAATGAACCGGGGTTCGCACACTCAGTGAGGTTTCATAGGAGTGTGGAGGTTCCACGGGAGGGAAGTCGGCGAGTAACGGCAAGCCCGCTTTGACGATCCCGCGAAAGATGTTTGCGGGGTTACCAGCCTCGTTCGGCATGGCGACGGCTTCCACGCAGTGATCACTCAGCATGTGGTCTACGTTGCGATAAACAGTGGGAGTCGACTGGCCCAGTTCGCGGAGTTGACGCTGAGCCGAGGTTATGCGCGTGGGCTCGGAGTCAGCCAGGCCTACGATCCGTGCTCCGGGAATGGTCGCAAACAATGCCAGATGTTCGGAAGCAGAGGCGCCGAGGCCGGCAATACCAATACGCACGGCGTCCCCGGAAGAAAGCAGCCATCGCGTGCAGGTGGCTTCGGCCGCGCCAGCGAGTCCAGCCATCAACGACGACTGCAAGAACGTTCGGCGGGTCAGTGACATTGTCATGACTTTACTCCGGGTTGGTCACACGTGAGCGAGATGGACTTGGCGATCGGCGGCGATACCGCCACTATGCGTGCGACAGCATCGCGGTCTCCATCCGGGAAGAGTTCCTTCCATAACTCGTGGTAATCAGCAAGGTCGCAGGTGGGGACAAAAGGAATGTTGGGAGTGTTGGAGGTGCCGCACGAAGAGTCACCCACGATGAACGGCGACACGTTGACCTGCCGCTCGATAGCAACGATGCGGCCGATCAGCTTTGCGGTCGAGGGTTTCAGCGGGTTCTGGGGCGTCGGATATTTCCAGGATGCCGCCTTAGCCTCGGCTCCGGTCGCCGGGGTCACAAGAAAATCGACAAATCGTTCCTGGCGCTTTCGCCCAAGCAGATCTTCGACTTCCTCGGTAAGCAACAAACCGAACACCAGATGGTGTTCCTTGGTTTGTCCAGGGTTTATAGCGTCAGAGAGGCGAATGATCGCATCTTTCCTCTTGATCGATGCCGTTTGTCCAGCGACTTCCAGTGACAGTTCGCTGGCCCTATCTCCGAAGGCAGAAAACTGGCTGGGCAAGAATTGAATCCATAGCGGATCGGTGGGGACGCTCTGGATTTTCGTACCTGCTGGAGGAGCTACCAGTTTGCCGTCTTTGTCCGGGAACACGAGGCCTTCGCCCCGGATGATGCGCTGAAATTGAACACAGGCGAATGAACTTCGACCCAAGTCGCCTTTGACTGGTTTCGGGGGGTCGAGTACGAAGCTGCAATTCACCCACAAGGGGTCGTCGTCGAAACTGTCAAAAGTGTGGCCCACGGGCCCATGGAAGCCAGAGTTTTCTGGATCGTGGGTGTAAACCGAACTATAGCGCTGGTATTCGGTGGGAAGGTCCCCTCTCGCTTTGTCAAACCAGATTGGATCTGGCCCGGCCTCGGGAAAGATAAGAGTCTTTCCGGGATGTTCGGGATCCGGAATCGGATCCGAGTTCGTGACATGGACGCAGATGTCCTCGGCCAGTCCTGCGATCGCGTACCAAGGGCCTTGCACCACAATCAGCACACTGGCTTGGGTGGGTTGGGAGTTGTCGGTCGCTTCGGTCAGCGGAACGATGAACTTGATGGCGGGTTTTGGTGGTTTGTAGTCGCCGAGGTTGCTTACGGTCGCGGGCAGGCGAGCCGGGACGAACTGTCGAACCCAGCCTCCGTCGGCTCCGGGAACTGAGGCGAAGGTGGTGAGTGTCGATACGGATCGGGTAGGTGGTGGCTGCGGAGTTCCCTGTATATCGGCGGGCGGAGGATTCTCGGGCACCAGAGAACCGTAGCGGTTGTAGGCGGTGACTCCAGCGCGGTAGAACGTGGCACCGAGTTCCGTTTCGCGATCATCGTGAGCCACAAAGAAATAGCTGGCAGCATCCGCATTGCTCGACGATGCCTTGGCCTGGGCGCTGGCCTGGGTGCTGGTCGAGGGAAGCGAACCGCGACGGGCCATAGGACGAACGGTGGCGTCGGAAGCCAGGCGGGTGGAAAAGGTTTCCAGTTCCCACTCGAGCTGACCAAAGCTGGGCTGGTTCAGGACGCCAGGCGAGGAACCGTTGTTGAAGGGGAACAGGGGAGAGGGTCTTCCGTCCCAGCGCCAGAGCTGGGTCTGAAGATCGACGGCACGCACCTGCTCATGGTTCTTGACGGCGTCGAGACGCAGTTCGAAATCCACCGTCGTCGAACTCACAACGCTTGGAGGCTTGATGTGCAAGGCGGCGCGCAGGTCATCTGCCGATGGGATATCTTGCAGGGCGGCTTCCGCGAGAAAGGTATATCCCGGAGCGCTTGGGAGGCCTGTCGCGAAGCAGTTGTTGTCGTCTTTGACAGTTGGTGTCAGAGTGAGTTTTGCGATGTCACCTGGACGCAGTGTCAGAGTCCACGTTCCTGAATCGAAGGTGCTCGCCGTTGCCAACTCGCTGGTTTGAATGGTCAGAGGTAAAGCCGGTGCTTCGATCTGGACTGAAGTGGGGGTGGGGACAGAAGTGGGGGCAGAAGAGTTGTTGAGTTTCCAGTCGAGAATCTTATTCTTTCCCCAGTCTTTCGTATAAACCTGCTGGGAAGATTGCTTGGCGTTGATTTCGATCTCGATTTTCAGACTTTGAACAGCCGGGTCGTCAAGCGCGAGGTCGTAGTTCCGGTTCTCCTGACGGGCGAGATAATGGAAGCCCGTCCACGCGTTGATACGGTCGTTCTGCGTTGCCAGCCCCTTCGCCGCCATCCATCGGTCCCACGTCAGCAGATCCGTAGTCGGTTTGCGGATCCCCATGGTAAAGGAGTCACTCGCCTTCGATTGGGACTTGAGTGGGAGCTTGCTCTTGTAGGGTGTGAGCATCACGAGGGGAAAAGCGGGCCTGTCTTTCATCGAATCAGCTGCTGCGGCGCTGATATCAGGACTGGGATAGAGTTCGCTGGCGCGAGGATGCACATCGGTGGGGATGGGAGGAAGATCGAGCCTTGCTGGGCCGGTGTTCTTGTCGCCTCTGGCGCCAACGCCGAAGCGCAAGTCGGCGATGGGCACGGTTCGCTTGTAGGGAACGCCGGAGATTGACGGAACGAGGGCGGATTGTTTTTGTTGCCCGCTTGTCTTCTTTTGCGATTTTGCGCTGACCATTTTCGCGTTAATGCCGCTTAGGCTCAGGATCGCTGGGCCCCCTACTGGATCGGCAAACGCAGGGGGCAAAGCGCCCGAGTTACTGACTCGTCCGATCAGTAGGTCGTAGGTGTGACCGAACGCCAGGCCGGGGATTTTCCACGGACTATGCTCTTGCAGATCGAGATCAGCGGAGACCGATGGGTGCTGAAAAGCAATCAGGCGGTCGCGGGCGCCGGCGGGTGTGGGCACCAGTCCCTTGCTGAACCCATGGGCCGGGCTCTCCGACATCAGGGGCTGATTGTTATAGGTGAGAATCGCTCGCCGCAGGTCATCCTGATTGTGCAGCGGGACGGGCACGACCACTGGATCGGTCAGGCCGGCGACGGCGTGGACCGGGAGATTTTTAGGCTGGCCCACGCCGGAGGGAGGAGTGGTCATGGGATCGCCGACGTTCAGGCAGCGCCAATCGGTGATGGAGTTGTCCAGAGGTCTATCCCGGATCAACACGCACAAGCCGGACATCGTTCGGAGGCTGTCGTTGGCGTCGCTGTCGTCTCCCGAGGAGAGGCCCTCGAGCATGATCGAGAGGCCCTCCGAGGTGCGGGTGAAAATGGCCGGTGGGGGCTGATCGGCGGCCGAGCCATTGGTGCGCGCCGGGATGAGGGCGTCGACGCGCGCGTTCGTCAAGATCTGGACCGCGTCCTGCAAGAGGCCAGCGAAGCCTGGCCTAGGCAACTGTGCGGTCGGAATGGCCGGATTCGGAACGGGCGGGTTCGAAGCGGGCGGGCAGACCGGCAACTTGTCGAGTAGAGAGCTCAAGCGATTGCCACACTCCTTCTTGATGTTGGCGATCAGTGTGCCCCGGCTGACTTGCACGTCTCTGCTGGCAGTTCCGTTGACGCTGGTAGCAATCGTGTCCCAACTTGCGTTATCGACTGTGCTGTGGCCGTTTTCCAGCTTGCCTCCCAGGTTTCCCTGCAGCAGAAGATCGCGGACGTTGAGGTTGTCCATGGCTGCGGTCGCACTGGCGCGAAAGGACTGATAGAGTGCGAGGTCGAGAACCTTGGGGTTCTTCTTCGTCCATTGCTCCCATTGAGCCAACAGGAGCGCCTCCAGCACCTCCGACTGGGAGAACTGCGATTGCACGTGTTCGAGCTCGACCAGTTTGTCGGACACTCTTTCGACTGCAACCGACGATGGCGCAGCACTGAGCAGCGCATGATTCGCGAGCCTCGCATTTTTTCGCAGCAAATCCAGCCAGTCGCAATAAGCCTGGTTCTGATTACTGTCGGAGGCCTGGTCATGCTCGAGTTGGCCTTGGATTTGATCGACGAATTGTTTGGCAAATTTACTACGACTCTTGGATTCGGCCTGTCTTCCTTCGCCAACCCAGCGGTCGAATAAGCGATTGAGCAGGGATTTGCGGTTGGGACATTTTTGGTACCCAAAGGAAACGATGTTGCGTTGTGCATTGAGAACCGCGGTCACCAAGGCGGAGAACTCCTTGGCCACGGCAGCTTGCAGTTCGCCGCATTTGTCTTTACAATCTTTGCGGATTGCATCAATGACGCGCGTGGGAAAGTCGAAAATATCGGCGCAGCCGGGGACCAGGTGCGCTTGCCAGTCGCTGCCCTCGGCGAGGGCGGAAGTTAGCATCATGTTGAGCGGGTCCGGAAGTGCCAGTGGCACAGTGCAGGTTTCAAGGGTGCTGTCGTCGCTCGCGTCGTGGTAGGGTATGCAGAGCCTTCCGTCAGGAGTTGCCTGCATGACTCCACCACTAGAGGGTTGCCGGTCAGGGTGCGTCCCCGACGGGTTCGGCGTATACCTGACGACCTTCCCGCCGAGGTTGACTTCAAACTTCACTGCCGCCACGTAACTCGTCCCCTTGACCGGAGCGACAGAGTCATGGACCTTTACGATATACGCGAGGTTTAGCAGGTGTGGAATGGGAAACGGATATCGTGACACTTGCGCCAGATAAGCCGGCCATGGGTATTGCGTGCGGGCGGGGTCTCTCTGCATCGCTGAGGTCGGGCCGGGCCAGGCGAAATCCTGCGCATTGAATGCGTTTTCGAAATCATCGTGTAGTCCCGGATTCACAATCGAAGCGTTGAGCACGTAGCAGTGAGTAGGGTCGAGGCTTGGGTTTTTCTTGTGCGCATCCTCCGCTTCCAGTTTGAGCGGCGTGCCCAACGTGTGGTCCGCGTTCAACGGAAAGATAACCACTTCGGGTTCGTCCCAATACCATGGCTGAAGCAATGGCGTCTGATCCCGGCCAACATCAAACAGCCGCTTGCCATTCTGGTCCGCAGGAACGCCGGCCTGCAGCACTATGCCGAAATAGTGATGACTCTTCGCGTCCTTGTCTGGATAAGTCCCGAGATACTCAAGGGTGGTAAGAATTTTTATCGTGTTTGCCATGAATGACGACTCCCGTTAGCTGATTAGGTGTAAATATCGCGTGGCCAAGTCGTAATACCGACTCAGTTCTGTTAGAGGCGGCACCGAGCTGATTGCAGATGGCTCCAGCGCCAGGTAGGAATCCGAAGCCTCGGACCAGGGGAACCGCGGCGAATCGTTGTAAGCGATTCCGCCACCTGAGCCCAGCCGGCAGGAAATCTCTTCCGAAACGTTGAGCGTGAAACACCAGCAGATCTTGATGGAGATGCTGAACAACCCGTGACAGTTGAAGGCACCGTTCTGGTAGGTCGCCTCGAGCCGCAGCAAAACGCTGGCCGAGATGATGCTGAGAATGGAGACTTCGCCACCGATGAGCAGGAAAATTCCCAGGCTGAGATCTCCCTGGCCGCTGTTGAAGGTGAAACGAAAGCCCAGGTTAATGTGGACGCTTCCCTTGATGGGGCCAAGCGCGATCGCCAGAGCCGCGGAAGCGTCGAGTGCCATGTCTACGGTACAAGTCAGCGAGGACTGGGATCCGGAGGAGGAAAATGGCCGGTAGCGAGCGCTTGCAACCAGGTGACCTCCGCCGCCAAGAATGAACACGCTGATGTTGAAGGGGGCGTTGGGTGAAGCGAGGCCAAATCCGGCGTAGATTTCGAAATCGTTCGCCCAGCTCAGGCCAAACAAAAAATTAAACGTTAAGTTGCTGATGCCCGTCGTGCCCGCGCTGGTGTCGGGAATGGGAAGCGAAAGCCGCGTTTCGATGCCGGTCGCCGACGGGTAGATGCCGAAGCCGCTGTCGGGGGAACTGTAAGAGGCGATGATCTGCTGGATGAAGCTGAGCGCCTGCGAAAGCTGCACTCGGTCCGGCGACACGTTGACGTGAAGTTTGCCATCTTTATCGTAAGTGAGCGAAGTATTGGTGAGGGTGATCATGGGCGAGCCGCCGATGATCAACTGCCAGTCTCCGGTGATTTGCCCGGTTGCCTGTTTTGAGGCTTGGCCGTTCGCCCCGGCCTGCGCGCGCACCTGCGCGGTGAAATGCGGCGTGACGATCTGCAACGACATCGGACCAATGGAAAAAATACTGGCCGTGTCGGTCTTGAGGTCGATATCGGCCTGCACCCATGCTGTACGCGAGGCCTGATCCAGGCCGTGCGTGATCTTCACGGCATCGCTTGAACCTGCCGGCATTTTCAGTGCGGGAAAAAGATTGTCGAGCTTTAATCCCGCGAAGTCCGGCAGGATGTTGTTCAGGTCGAAATTTGGCAAGTTCGGGACCGGCAACATGCGGTCGGAAAGGGCGAGCGAAGGGAGCATGCTGCCTAGGGGCGATAGATTGGGAACAAGATCCTTAACCTGGGTGAGGAGCGGCGTGAGGTTGACGTTGGGCAGCTGTGGCGCGTAAAAGTAGGCCGCGTTCGGCAGGGAGAATCCCAGGTTCGGAATCGCGGGCACCGACCCAAACGCGCGATTCAACAGCGCCGGCAGCGATGTTCCTGAAGGCAGAGGGATATCCATCTTCGGCAGCGACTGCGCGACGGATTCAACGAAGCGGCTGAGGCTGTCTTCCAGAGCGCGGCGCAGGGCTTCCAGTTTGTCAGCGGCAGCGGTGGCGGCGGCAGCGGCCAGATTATTCGCCGCGTCACAGGCTTCTTTCGTGATGCCGGTGAGGTAGCTGGTAAGCTCGGCGGCGATGGCGCCAGCCTGATCGCTAATCGCTTTTAATACCGGGCCAAAGGCTTTCGTTAGGTCGATGACATCGAACTGCGCCAGAATCTGTTGGGCGACCGCGTCAACCAGCGTGTCAATCTCGGTTTCGCCTGTGATGATGGTGATGTTCGCCTGCTTGGCAGCATCGGTGATCCACTGATCGAGTGCGCCGCCAATCGTGTCGCAGAGACCATCAACATAATTCTGCACCACGCTGGCGTCTTTCCTGGCATCGTCCACCGCCGAACCAAGAAATTGTCCCGGAAAGCAAACCTTCAGCACAGCATCGCCGACAGCCTTGAGCGGGTCATTCACAGCCTTGGCTGCCGCCTCGATCTCCTGATCAGTGCCCGTTTTCAACAGGGGAAGCACTGCTTCGGCTTTGCTGAGGACCGCCTGAACTAAGGCGATCCCCGGGCCAATCGTTTTCTCCCATTGCTGGGAAATAAAGCTCGCTCCGGGCATCCAGCTTTCGGCGCGAGCCAGCACCTGCGTCCGCACTTGCGCGAGCAGACTGTTGATACTTTCAATGGGCCGTTTCAGATTATCCACTACCGTCTGGATCTTTTCCTTGATCTCTTTCGCAGTCAGGTTTACGGTAACGGTGATTTGATCCAACGCATCCAGCAATTCGCCCTTCGTGCGCTCAAGCGCGTCGTTGGCATTTTGCAGAGCATCGCACACGCGTGACAGGAACTGGGCCATAGCATTTGCGCTGATGGGCAGTCCATTCAAGCGCGTCTGGAATGCGTCGACTTCGGTCATCACGCAATGGAGAATCTTCGCGTGCACCTCGTCCTGGGCGTCCTGGATGTTGCGCCCGAGAATTCCTTCTGTCTGCCGAAACTGCTGCTTCAGTTCGTCGGCCAACAGGTCGATCTCCTGCTTGACCTGTGTGACAAAGTTCTGCAGCAAGATCGCTTCCTGTGCTTGGACCCCCTTGGTATCTAGTATTTTGTCTTTGATGAATTTTCTTAAGTTCGCTATAGGGCCATCGTCGGGCTTGTTTGGGTCGCAGATTTTACGCACCGCAGCGACAATGTCGCCGCCGGTTCGGATGTCATTAAACAGGTCTGTACGGACGCCACTTTGAAGATTTTGAATGTCCCGAAACCCCGGAATCTTTTCCTGCAGCTCGTCGCTGATTTCTGGGCCGCGTTGGAGTGTGAGGTTGGTCAGGTTTGAGCCGATGGCCTGGTCCGATCGACCATTCACCAGGTTGATGCGGCCATGCCCGGCATCCAGTTCGTGGGTGAAGGCTGCCAGTCCGAAGGGAATCGGAGGATCGTAGGCAGGAAGTTCGTTGATCTTGTTGCTGGTAAATGCTGGATTCTGGGATGGCCGCGGAACGGGAAGAAAGTCCACGCCGGGAACCACGGGCCACTTGTGCGGGTCGGGATCGGCGCTCGCGTCGGTTTCAGTGTAGAAGAACAGCTTATCGACTGTCTTGATCGCGCATTCGACATCAGCCCCATCGGCTCCCGCCAGGTTGAAAACGACGGTGGGCAACGGGTACGCGAAGCTGCCAGCTGTAGGGAAGGAGTCGGGCTTATACCACAACGGGATCTTCCATCCGTTGTCGCCTACGTTCGCCGACCACCGGCTCGTCACCAGGATGATGGTCTGTTTGAACTCAATCGATTTGACGCAGCCTGCGCCGGGATAGGGCTGCCCCGGAACGGATAGCGTCGCCACCGGTTCCAGTATTTCGACGAACTCCCGCACTTTCCTTAACACCGGTCGGTTGTAAAAATTGGTCTGAGAGCCTGCGAATTGAACGGAAGGTGACGTATCCCTCTCATACTCGATCACGTACCGTGCCAAATTGTGGTATACGCCGATGCGGCCCAGTCGGGCGACGGAGATTTTGCTCGACCGGCCAATCTCTGTGATTGCGGTGACGCTGGAGAGATCTTTATCGAAACCCGCTTTGACTGTACCCGTGCCGCCAACGGGCGAGAGTGCGAGCCCGCTCACTACTGCCGATGACGATTTCGGATTGCGAACCGTAGCATGGAACAACCTGGGCGATTCAAACGGCCACGACACCCCGCCACGGAGTCCGCGGAAGTCCGTGTCCTTCGGATCCGGCATCGGAAACTTATCGTCGCCAGCGTTGGCGACCTTCACGGGATCGACACTGTAGAAAAGATCGGCTTTGCCGCGGAATGTGCATTCCACTCCTTGCGACACGGTGAATACTTCCGGCGCAGCCGATGCGCCGGCGACTCCTGTCGAAGAACCGTAATTGCTTCCCGAAGCCCGCAGTTCGAGCAACGCGATGCGCTTGGAGTAAAGTTCTGCGTAAAGCGACCAGTTCCACCGCCGCTGGGTAAAGGCCTTTTCGGCATCTTCCCTGGTGAGCGCGATTGTCGACTCCCAGTCTTGAGGAAAGGGATATCTCGGGGTTCGCCCAGCAATGCGGCCAACGATGGAGAAAGTCTCTGCTAGACGGAGTAGCGGAGCGTCAACCGAACAGGAAAGGCCGTATAGAAGCTCGTAATTGAGCTGCACGACGCCAGCGCCGGCGTCGCGCTGGCCGGGATATCCGAGGATGCGCCGCAGGTTCCACGGGGCTTCGGTGAAGTTCTGTGGAGTGTAGGAAGCTTGCAGTTGTTGCCGCGCGGGCGGCGAAAAGCGGAAATCGAGCGCCTCAAGCTTCTGTTGCAGGCCCGGCAGATCCTTGTTTTCCAGTTCCTTCGCCTTGGGCATTTCCTCCCCAATTCCCTGGGGAGGCAGAATCAGGTCGAAAGGTTGAGCGTCCGTCTTCAATTGCCACGCGGCTCCTCCCAACTCGCCCGTGCTCCACAAGGCAACCGTGTTGCCGCTGGCTGTGCCGGAACTTGTATTGGGCTGTAGTTTGGAATAGTCGACGGCCGCCACCAGAAATGGGTCGGAATCGATCACAATGACGCGCGGTTTGTCGGAGCTGGGTGCTGGCCCTGCAACCATGCCGGACACCGCCTTCTTGCCGCCGCTTCCCGGGGTTCGAACATAATTCAGTTTCAGGAAAACGGTCTGCGAATAAAGGTCAGGATTGCTCTCGCTGATATGGAGCAGATACGATCCATCTTTGTTCCCGTCTTTGTCGTCACCGACCGGGATGACCACCGGGCCGTCGCCAGTGAATCGCTCCTCCATGCACACTTCGTCCTGATTGATTGCCTCCTGATAATTTTCAGGGACATATTCGCTGGATGGCAGACCGTCCTGCCCGCCAGGCACCACGCGCGAAACCGGCAACTGCATCGTGGCTTCGAAGCGGGGAACTTTGAAAGATTCGACTGCGAAGTCAAATAACTTAACCTGCTGCGGTGTTGCGTCCGGTACGCCACCAAACTCCAAGTCGAGCGAACCGATGCGTACGATGGATTTCTTCCCCGCGGTGCAGTCTTCGGTTAGGGAGACGCTGAAGGCCAAAGACGGACTTTTTTGCTCGTAAGTGGCTCCGGAGTTGGGAGGAGTAAGCGTCGCGAGATAGGCCGGCGTCTGGTCTGGGCCGAGTTCAAACACCAACTCGGCCACTGTATTCTTCGGCACGGTTGCCGTAGGGTCGTGGAAGATTAAATCGCAGATCTCAGCCAGTTGCGGAGTCTTGATGGTGCGGGTGACGACAACCGTAACATGGAAATTCGGCTTGAGGGTTGATTTGATAAACGGGATGAAAGTGACCCGGTTCACCGGGCGGACCGTGGTGAGCCCATTTCTATACTGTTCGCGAGCATCGTTCCAAATATTGTCTAGTCCATCGGCGTAGAACTCGACCAGCCACTTCTCACCGCAACTCCTATTCAACCAATCGTCGGTGGCACGCTGCCGAATTTCGTACACCGCCCCACAAGCCAGAGCATATTCGACGCTCGGCGGGTGACAATCAGACGGCGCCTGAAGTTGCAGACCACCGTCATTCTTCATGACGAGTTCGAAAGTGTGCGTCGTACCGCAAGGAACCACATTAATCGCCAGATGGCAGTTTTTGAGCTTGACGGGATCGGGCGTTGTATTGGAGCCATCGGGCTTGAGGGAGGGATCGAGGTAGAGCAAGGGGCCCGCGACGACTTGCTTCGGGTCTTCTTCGAAGGTACCTCTCGAAACAACGTCTTTGGCCCACTTCGAAAAAGCCATTCCGTTTTCCCGGTCGTCCCACTCAGGGGGTGGCTTGGTGCCAAGTCCCGCACTCCGCACCAAAATCTCGCCGTTGCTACAGAAAAGCCTCAGCATCAAGCCACAAGTCGTGCGCTCAGGGCTGTGCTGCCGCTTTCCATTTAGCACGAGCATGTGGCAGCTGATTTTGACGAGCCACCTTGTGAATTTCTTGAAGCTGACAAATAGCGGTTCGCAGTCAATCTCAATCTTGCCGGCGGTGCAGACTGTCGGCATCACAAAGGTCGGGTCAGGGCTGCCAGCGGCATATATTTCTAGGCGTTCATAATCCCAGGGTAGTGCAGGATTCCCGAACGTGGCGCACACGCGGTTCTCGGGAGGCTTAAAAGCGTCAAACTTGTGGTTTTCAACATCCGTGCCGCCGAACACAAACCAATCGTCGGGCCCAGCCGAGATGGTCAGATCCGGCCCTTCCTGGCCTGGATCAGGCTGATTTTTCCGGTAAACCTTGATGATGAAACCGGATCCTGATGTTTTTCCTTTTTGAGCGGGTCTACGCTTCAGGTCTGCTGCCTTTTGTGGCACGGCGCACCTCTCAGAGGCTCAACAAAAAGTGCTCTCGTTTCAAGAATGAAATAAGTCAGAAGGGCAAGTTCGCGTCAGACAAGCCTTATCTAAGGGGCCCGTCTCAACCGAAGCTACCCAGCTGCGTATGCGTTCGAGAATGAATGCTTAGCCGTAATGTTGGTGAATGTGTGTTGACCTAGCTGCAGGTCACCGAGCAACGAGAACCGGACGCATCCCCTTGGGTTAACCCGATTGGCTGGAAATAAAACTCTGGCTGGAAAAAAGTGTGATAACTATATCGAGTTATGGTTGCATGTCAAATGAAAAATCAATCGTGCACTACTTCTTGTGCGTGTGCTTCGATATCGCGCTTCAGGGAAAGGAGTCTGAAACGCTTCTGGTGCAATCTGAGGGCTGTTGTCCGGAAGTCCGATCATCGAACCTACCTGCCGAATAGCTGACTATTCAAGATTCGGCTTCATATGCGACAATCCCTGCTGCATGTTGGCCGGAGTGCGCCAAGGGTGGCGCCTAACGGAGGTTTACTGTGAGGAAGAAAAGACCATCTAAGGCTGGCAACCAAAAGGCCAAACAGAAAAAGAAACCACCCTCTTCCCGTGCACGTCCAGTAAAACGTGGAACAGCTGCACGAGCCAGGACCGTTTCCAAGCGGGTTCCAACTAGACGGAAAGCCGCTGGGAAGGCTCGCCCTAAGCCCAGGCGCAACGTCAAGAAAAAACCTATCCGTCTGCTGCGCCAAGCCCTTCTTCAGGGTGCTGTTTTCACTTCGGGACCGGGCATCTTCGCCGGGCTCGACACAGGAAGTTTTCCGGGCCTCAATCCTCTGGGTGGGTGGTTCGGCCAGTGTCCCTACCTGTGGCTTGGTTACTATCTCAACTCTCCCTGCCACTCATCCGCGAAGTACACCCCCTGGATGGGCAATTGGCGCGCACTCTTGCAGCAGGGGTGGGGCGGCCTGGCCATCCTCTACGTCGGCCATCAAGTCAGTAAGTGTGGCAGCAACGATTTGTCGCGCGCGACCGGTCAGGCGCACGGGCAATCCACCATCTCGCTAATGGCTATCGACGAGCAATTGCCGGCAGGCTGCGCAGTCTTCCTCGACGTGGAGCCCTTCGATCCTCCACTCCCGCAGAACATGTCCGATTACGTTCGAGGATGGATTCGTGCTCTGCTCGATGATGGACAGTTCAAGCCGGCTATTTACTGCCATACGAAGAATGCAAACGATCTGCTACTCGCGAGTCAGCAGGAATTCGCGGATGCAGGCCTCGCTTCCGGCCGGCCTCTGTTCTGGGTTACTCATCCGGTCGATAGCTTTAGTGTATCGACTTCCAGCCCCGCCGACAGCGGTGTTTCCTTTGCCGACATTTGGCAAGGATTGACCGACACCAGCGAAACGTACAACAATGTGACGTTGCCTCTCGATGCCAATGTCTCCGTGCTCTCGAACCCGTCCAATGTGCGACTCGTCTAGAAAACACGCCCCCAATGACGATGGCAGAAGAAGGGTCGACTCGTGTTCACCATTTTAGTGCTCGAAATAAAGGGCTCCATAAAATCGGAAGGCTGTGCGACAATCCTGCGGTGCTTTACCACGGTTCGCAGAGGGAGAGCAGAAATGAAGCGCGTATATACGAGTGGACCCATTCGATCCATCGCCGCAGTGCTTCTGTTCACAACGCCTTTCACCTATGGAGCAAATGCTCCGTTCGATTACACGGTTCCCGGTCAGTTCTTCCTAATAAAGCAACCCACGAACATGGTGTGCTGGGCAACCGCCGCAACCATGTTGCGTTCCTGGAAGCAACAGCAAAAGCGCGACATAGGTTCTGTTATGGACGAAGCAGGCTTTCAGTTTCGGGTGATGTTCGATCACAACGAAGGACTTTCTAGTGAGGCGAAGCAACAATTCCTGGACGCAATGAAGTTGAAGACCGAGCCTCCCGCCACCTACACTGGACCCGCTATCCTAAACCTTCTCAAGCAATATGGTCCGGTCTGGGTCACGACGACTCCACCTGGAGGTAAAAGCTTCTCAATTCACGCGCGAATAGTCATCGGGATTACCGGCTCCGACCAAGATGCCCTGCTCACAGTTGCCGATCCCGCTGATGGCGCCAAACACGTGGAATCGATTACCGCCTTTACTGCCGAGATGGAGGCCATTGCGAAGAACGACTACGGCAATGGCGCTGATGTCCGCCCGCTGATCGTGCATTATTAGCGCCACAGGATTTTGATCAGTCCGTTACGCCGCGGGGGTTTGAGGGGAAGAAGACACCTGCATCAACGCGCAAGTCGACCCGTCAGAAGGAGGCGAAGTCAGATCGCTTCACACACACCGTCGTCGAAGCGCAAAGCGGCGGGTGGAGTTGGGCTTGCTTCCAAGCGCGTCAGAGCACTACGGAAACCTGCGGGGCGAGGCGCCCTGTGCTCTAGGGGGTGGCAAAACAGAACCTAATTTCACCGCTTGACGTTGCGGCTCCGGTTACAGCCGCATTTGTAACCGCGACCGCCATTTCCGCTGGACCCGACTCGGGTAGCTTTCCCGGCCTTGATCTTCTTGATCGCTGGTTCGGTCAATCTCCCTACACTTGGCTCGGTTACTACCTAACCTCTCCTTGCCACAGGGCCATAGTTTAACCCTCTGGTGAATTGGCGCGTTCTGCTCCAAGAAGGATGGGCCTCGCCATACTTTATGTCGCTCACCAAGTGCAGGTAGGCGGTAGTGACGATCTATCACGCGTCACCCGACAGGCGCACAGGACTCTAGTATGGGTATGGGTCTGCCTTGTTGGCTCAGCAAGTGCGAGCTTCACTCTGGGCTGAGGCGGTTTTGCCCCTTGGTGAACTCAGCGAACAATGCGCAAAAAACCGGCGACATCCAACGTCTTTGAAGATAGTGCTGAAACTAGACCCATTGCTCGGCCACGAAGAAGTCGATCTACGCCCGTATCTTGTGCGCTTAGTTCGTTCTCTCGTACAGTTGTGGGCCACAGGAGCTCGTGATCAGATGTGTAGTCGTTGCCGACTTGTGCCTGACCTCCGGCCCTGTAATAGTCTTGTCGCGTTGCATCAGCTATCCTAGCCACCCTACGAGTTTCTTTTATCGTTGCCTTTGAGGAGTGTTCCATTACAGAGACGTCGTAAGGCCCCTCTGTATAATTCAAGCCATCCGCCGTCTTCACAGTGGTTCCGTCGCGAAATTCTAGGTACACCGGATCACGCCCCTTTCCGCCTGCCTCGTCTTTTCTCTCTATCACTACACCGGCCACTGGGAATTGCCCCCCGTTTTGATGAATGATCAGTGCAGCTAACCGCTCGCCACATTCGAAATTGCGGCCCAATTTTATGTTTTGACAGGCGTCCTCGATACGATTGGCAATATTTTCCAGACTTGGATTTAGAAGATAAACCAGACCAGGCAGCGATTTTTGACCATCGGTATAAAGATATTCGCAACGTTCGAGGCTTCGTCCTTCGTAGTTTGGCCAATCTGTCACTTCGTGACAGTGCGCACGAGTATTAGACATTGTGCGCGCGCCGTTTAAGTGCTTTCTGAGGTAGAATTCGGCACCTTCGTGCGCGCCCTCTGCTGCCACATGCTGGCCAACACAAATGCACAAAAAACCTACGAAGAAGAAGGTCAGATGTGTGAAGCTACGTACTAAGTTACCGTGCTTCGTCATCGGCGAGGTCGCTAACCGCATATGGGCACATGAACAAATTCGGAGCAGTAAACCCGGAACCGGAAACAACCGTCGCTCGGCGACGAAATCCTCTCGTTCGTTGCAAGGGGTGCTGGAGCCATAGGAGCACCGTCTTCTGAATAAGCGAGGCCACAACATTAGGTGCTCGACTAGGCACACCACATTGGCGCGTTTGCTCCTCAAAATTTACCCGATTTCATAATTCTCCCGTAGAGACAGCCAGCTTCATTTTGTGCTTGGGAGTCGCATATTTACCCACTTGGTGTCATCTGAGTTCGTCATTCAACTTTCCTACGAAAAGAGCCCACTTCTGAAGGTCAAACTCTTGCGGATCGTCGTGCCCATCTTTGAACCCGGAATCTATGACAGCATGGAACGCGGGAATCAGCCAATGACCTTCTCGTAAGCTGGCAGCCACGTATACCAAGGCGAGGCGTTGTAGTTGCGCATCGCTGAAACCCGGCAGTGGAGCAAGCAAGTCATTGGTTGGTGGACCCAATGGGTCGCTGCGGCGCGGTTGAACTGACTCGACATGCAAGAATCGTCCTCGTGCCCGTTTTCCCACTTGGACTACCTCCAGCTTAGTGGCTCGCCACGGTGTTGAGAAATTCTCCGCCGTGACCGACCCTCCGACACGGTTTACGTACACATGTGCGTTCTTCAATTGTGCCCATCTTGCGAGCCGATTTCCGTCCCAGGTATCCTGATTGATATTCGATGGAAACTCCACAGAATCTAGATAAGGTGAGCTTGTATCGTGTATGACAAAGTACTGAGCCTGCTTTCCTTCTTCTGTTTCAGAAACGTTTTGATCGACCGAGCCTCCTAGGTCTCCTTCCACAACATCTCTTGCTTTCAGTAGTCGGCGGAAGCGGCCCTTTGTAAAACTTAAGGGCTGGCCGACGAGCGCGGCTAATGGAGTGGGAAGGTCTTGCAACCTACCACCAAGTCTCGCACCCTTGAGCACGGGCTGGAGTAGGCACTTTGCTTGGTCTACAGGGCTTCCCTCAAATTCAAGGAGCTTTGCGTTGAAGCGACAAGCGGTTTGGCCAACTGCAAATGCTGGGGGCAGCATGAGAACAAATAGTCCAGAAATCGTAGCAAGTGAAAATCTCCTCTTCGTCGCGGCCTCTCCGTAGAGCGCTACACCACTCCGCGATAGAAGGCTAAGCCTGAGACGTCTGAGTTGCCGTCTTCTCACGTTTATGTTCTCCTCATTTAGAAGCACGCGCTGTTTACGGCCAACGGATATACCACCACCTTCGCTTATAAATGCAGTCTCGATACGGTTGTTGTCAGTGAAATGTCCCACGGACCGTAGTTCGTATAGCAAAGCTGAGCCGTCTCCTCCCAGGCATCTATGTCACGACTCACAGTGTACCCACAATTCTCTCCCTTCGGCCCATCCCAGAACCTCACCACCCGGCAGTGTACAACGTGGGATGTCTGGATCCTGTTTTCAATGACTCAAGTCTTTCCATTCGCGCCCGCATTGGTTGCATGTGTAGCGACACCTGCCCGGTCCTCGACTTTTGCATCTCGGACCTTCCACTCCATGGCTGCAGGTGTCCAACGCCACCCGCAACAGCAACGCATCTCCCGATCCCACATACGGCGGTCGTGGAGACCTTAGTTGAAACCTTGAGCCGCCGCCACATCGGAGTGGTTGGGGAGGAGTTCGCGGTATCGAGCGACGCGATGGAGATGTTCGGCGTTCTCGACCTCGAAACCAGTTTCGAGGGATGCCGATTCGCGATCGGAATTCGCAACGCTAACAACAAGCGCTTCCGCCTGGCATGCACCATTGGGCTGCGCGTCTTCGTGTGTTACAACCTCGCGTTCCGGGGAGATTACAGTCCCGTCCTTGCGAAACACTCGAAGCATTTCTCGCTCGAAGACGCCCTCTCGATCGGCGTGGACCGGATGCAACGGAACTTTGATCCACTGCGGCAACAGGTCGAACGTTGGCGAGCGCAGCAGCTATCGGCCGAGGAGGCGAAGCTGACAATCTACCGCGCTTTCATCGAAGGCGATCTGGAGGTTCCGAAACACCTTGCAAGGAGAGTACACGAACTCTATTTCAATCCTCAGCACGCAGAGTTCGAACCACGAACCATGTGGAGCCTGTCGAACGCGTTCACCTCTGCATTCAAGGAACTGGACCCAATTCCGCAGTTTAAGGCCACTGCCAAGCTGGGTGGGTTTCTTGAGTCGCGATTCTCTGAGTCTTTCTAGCTTGTGGGGCGGAATCGGCCGACCACTCCTTACTTAATCCGCTGATGAGCATACCGGAGGGGCATTTTGCGGTTGGGATGAAGGAGTCTCCGTTTAGCAGCTTAAAACCATACAAGTCTACTGATTAAGAGTCAGACAAGGGTTCAACGGTCCATGCCTAGGAACTCACAATGAACCAGTGACTTACAAGAGTCTTGCGCGCACAGAGAACGCTTCCAAATGTTTGAAACGCTGGCCATGTTTAGCAACGCACAGCCACAGTTACAGCCACGCGCCAAAGCATGTCAGATGGAAACGAGGGTTCGAAGGTCATGACTCGCTAACTTAGGCGTACTCGCCCCTGAATTTCGAACTCGTTGGGACGGCCCATGAAATGGTCAAGCAAACGTTGCTCTACGTGATGCACATCCCAAACTGCCGCGCGCTCCAATCCTATACACTCCTCCGGTTTGGCCTCTCGCTGCCTGCCGTCGGAATCGTAAATCGTGCATTTCTTGAAGTCCGCTAGATCTTGCATAAAACGAACCACCGGCTTGCCGACATCTCCCTCGAGCTTCCGCCTGCCGAGATTCGCCCAGCGGTTGTATGCAAAGAGACGGACGGCCTGGGTGAACAGGACCGGCTTCGATTCGATCTCATCCAGGTTGGAAGATGGTTCCGTCGTCCGGTAATCGTAAAACGCGGTGTACGGATCCGAGAGAACCCTCCCGTAGCCGAAGGAGCCATCGGCTAGAGGGATTCTTACGAAGGTCCCCGGCTCCAGTGTGAGCACCCTTTTTTTCAATTTGATCCTCCTTTATCGAAACGATGAACCGTTTCCAGATTCACCTGCCCGCGCCGACAGCTCGCTGCTGCAAAATCTTGTTTCCCGTGAACGGCGCCAGCTGCTCCCTGAATATTAAGTTCGAGGCCGTATGGAATACTTCTCCTAACGGGTTGTCTTTTGCGACACCACGCTCCCTGTTTTCCGTCAGGGATACACCCGGTGCGGTATCCGATTGAGCACCGCCACCGAAGTTGGTGGTGATGCCAAGCTGCTTAGCTCGCGCGGCTCCGTGGTAGTCAATCAGTTGTTGCTCTCGTCCCCGAATCGCCAGATAGCCAACGTCCCTGTAGCGTTGACTATAGTCCGCCGCGTATCCGACGGTGAACTTGTCGAGAGTGGCAGGCCCGAAATCCGGATCCTGGGGTTCACCACGTTCGTCGACGTGGTGATTGGCATCGCGCGCCCGCACCGCTGCTTCTGCTTGGGGCAACCAAGGGAGATTGAGATCGATCGCAGCGCTCGTCCGGCCTGAGTAATAGAGTCCGGTTTTGGAATTGTATTTCGTGTAGGTCACGTACACCCGTCCAGGCTTTGGCTGTCTTTTCCTTCGCTCATCGGGAGCCGGTTCCGGATCCGGTAGCGGAAACGGTTCGGATTGTAGACGTCTTACCTCGCCAAGCACCGGAAATACGGAGTCCCTCGGCACCCCCCACGGATTGCCATACATCACAATCGAGGCGGATCGTTGCATATGCAAGCGAACGGTAAGCGCCATCGCGACAGCGGCAGCTACCTGTCCAGCAAGAAGAGCAGCACCGGCCGTCTCTGCTAGCCCAAGACCGGTCGCCGCAGCAGGCGCGGCTACGTCAGCGACTGCCGGCGCTGCTGCTGCAGCGCCTCCGGAAAAAACTGCCGCCGATCCCCAGGCTTGAGCAGCGCGTTGCAGCGCGGTCGCAGCTAGCACGAGTGTTTCGGGATTGAGAGCCTCCTCAGCTTGATGCCCGCCTGGATCGACCAGACGAACTGGGTTGTCGGTACCATAAAGATAGAGATTCGGTCCGTCGACGAGCCCGGCCGGATCCGCCGAAACCCACCGTCCCAGCCAGGACGCGTAGTAACGTGCCCTGTGGTAATAAAACCCAGTCTCCTCGTCTCGCTCTTTGCCCGTGTAGCGATAGCGCTTGAGGCTAACTTGAACCGTACCCGGCGCGGCTTGATACGAAGTGCTGCCGTAGGGGTAGTACTCTTCGTACGAAATAGTTGCTCCACTAGCGTCCAGTTCGAGCGAGGCGGAGCCGAGGTGGTTATCGAATTGATAGCGCAGGATTGACGCGGCGCCGGTGGTTGTGTTTGTTTCCGCCATCGCGACGCGGCGCTTGTCGTCCATTACGTGCAGCGTCTGACGTTCCAAAGTGACGGCGCTGCCATCGCTGGCGTATTCGCGATAAATTTCGTAAGCGCCGAGATAGATGCGTTCTTTCGCTCTGGCCCCGCCACCTGACTGCGTTACTTTGCGCACACGTTGGCCGGAGGCGTCATAGACGTAAAGAGTCGTCTCGCCGGGAGCGTTGTTGACCACCTGCCGCTGTGTGCTCGCAAGTTGGTCCTTGAAGTCCCACGCCATCTGCGGCAGGTGCGGCATTTGCACCATGTTGCCGTGCGCGTCCGGGGCGTAGGGTTCTTTCAGAGCGCCAACCGTCGAGCTCGTCAGGCGATTGTTGCCGGGACTTGGATTCGGCTCATCGTAAGCGTAGGTTCGCGTCCAGTTTCCGTTCGCGGCCTGATGGACGATGCTCAGAATGTTGCCCACCGCATCGTAGGAATAATTCTCAACGTAGTTCCGCATCGCCTGGCCATCGGTCGGCAGTGGCTGATTCATGCGCGGCGAGTCGTCACAGTCGGTCTGCGGCTTGGAGAGATGGCCAATATGTTCGCGGCCGGAGGCGCTGATCAGGCGATAGAGCGCATCGTAGGTGTAGTAAGCGTTCGCGCTGACCACTTGATTGGCGAAATAGGCGGTCGGCTGCGCGGCATCGCCAATGGAGCTGATATTTCCAATCGGGTCGTAGGCATACGCCAGGTCCTGCAAGACTGCCTGATCCGACGTCCGCGCTGTCTTCAGTTCGCGCATGCGGAACGTTTCGGGATCGTAATTGTAATCGGTCCGGGCCCCGTTGGCGTACTCGATCAGCGTGCGCTGGCCCTTGGCGTTGTAGTCTATGTTGGTGACGAACGGCGTGGTGGTGCTGACGCCGCGCAGATTGACATTCATCTGCTCCAGCAAATTGGCTTCGTTATAGACAGGATGCGATACGCTGCCATCGGGCGCGGTTGCAGTAACCAGCCGGTTGAGCGAGTCGAAGGTGCTGCTAGCGGTGAAAATATCGGGCTGCAACAGGGGCGCAGCGGCGGCTGCGATTTGTGCGGGGTCTTTCGGCGGGGCAAGCGTAGACCAGTCCACAGGCTGCTGATACGGAACCGCAAGCTGCCGGGAACTAGCGGTAAGGTTGCCTTTGAAATCGAAGGAAACATTGCTTGCAACTCCGGCTTCGTCATAGTGCTGATAAATCTTGCCGCGAAGATTCTGCACCTCGGCATTCGGAAGCGCTTCGCCGTAAACGCTGCACTCGGCAAGGATCTCAGCTGTGTTGCCCGGTTGCACATACAACTGAGTGGGACGACGCAAGACGTCATAGGCGTAGCGAGTCTGGAATCCGCGGTCGTTCCATCCGCGAAGGGGCTTCTGCGACACGTCATTCAACGTCCAGCGGGCGCCGGCATCCACGCTGCGTTGATGCAGGTGGTTCTTGGTCAGGTCGTAGTCGTAAGTCATGACGGTGCGGCCGAGCGCGTCCATGACCGACCGTTGGTTGCCTTGGATATCCAAAGTGGTTCGGTTCGAGTGCTTCGCCTCGACCGGGTTGCCGTTCTTAAGAAAGCGGTTGAACGCAACCGTCAGAATCGGCCGGCCGAGTGCGTCGAAATGCACTACGGTGGGTGTATTGGCGTGAACTGCGGCCTTGGAAGCTGCTGATTGTTCGGCCGCGCCCAGGCCACCTCCGCTACGCTGGGCAAACCACGTTGGCAAATAATCGCGATCCGGCAGGCGCTGAAAAAAGTCGCTGACATGCGTGTCCATTTTCGGATCGGCCTGCGCGACGGTATCGTTTACATCCCATGTTTCCTGCCGCCAGGTATCGAAGACCACTTTTTCGTACGTGTGATTCGGATGCAGTGTGGCGACGACACGCGCAACTGGGTCATAACAGAGGATGGGGCTGACACCGATCTGGTTGGCAAATTCAAACGAGTGCGTGGCCGTAAAGAATGGCTCGTATTGCCGGACCGGCTTGCCCTTGTTGTTGAAGATGGTCCAACCGCGGCCGACCCAGCGCGGCGCAACGCTTGACCCTCCGTCCACTAGAGGGCCGGGCTCGGCTTGCGCCTTCTTCTGGATCTCGCGGCCAAATCCGTCGGAGTATGAAAAGCTATGCTGAGTCTTAGTTTGCCGGCCAGCCGCAAGATCAGAAACGTGGGTTTCGCGCGCCAGTGTGTAAACGACCGGCGGCTGAGGTTGCGGTTCGCCTAGGGTCCGTACATAAGCAAACAGGTCATAGACGAGGCGCGTGGTTGCGCTCTGCAGAATGTCCTGCGGATTTGCCAGCGGATTTTGCAGATGGGCGCTGACGACCGCGTCGTCCAAATCGGCTGAAAAACCATCCAGCGTGTCGCCCAGCTTCTCTTCCGGTTTACCCATCACGGCAGCGCCCACGACCATGCCGAGCGTGTCGAAGACCAGAGCGGAGCGATTGCGATTCGAGTCCATCATCGCGGCAGGTTTCAGCGTTCGATAATCGTTGCTTCGTACTGTGATGTTACCGGCGAGGTCGCGTTCGCCGGCGGTCACGCGGTTTCCAAGCACGTCCTGTGTGTCGAGCACGAGGAGATCGTAGGTGTCGTGGGTCACGGTTGTGACTTGCTGGAAAGGATCCTGGAACAGACATGCAGTAAAGAAATGCGGTTGAGCATAAGCGAGCTCTTGCGCGGGCGAATCGTTTATGCCGGGCGAATTGAAGATCCGGCCAGAGGGGATCCACCAGTGTCCGTCGCGGTCGAGGTCAACATAGCCGCCTTCTTTCCGGAGAACGCTCGCAGGATTCGGCAGCAGGGTATCCGGCGCCTGATTCTGCAGTGGGCGCTGATAAACCGCAGTCAGAAGCCCGGGAGTGAACGCTAGTTTGTAGCTTTCATAGGGCAATGCCATGGACTCAACGGCGCCCGCAGCGAGCGGACCAGACAGATCGTCTTTGCGATACAAAATGCGTGATCGCTCGATCAGGCGGCGATAGGGATTTCTGGTATTTGCTCCAGTCGCCTGGATGTCTTCGTAGGGCAGATCATGATTTCCATCGCTGGCGGACTGAATCTTTTTCTTGAGTTCGTCGAAGCGAAAGAGGTTGGTGATTTGCGGCTGAGCCGCATCTGGGGTGACGTGAATCAATTCGTAGCTGCTGGTTCCGCTGGGTAATGGCGTGCGGTGCGCATCTTGCGACAGAACTGGATTTGTAAACTGATTCTCCGAATACGTGACCAGCGTCTGCTTCTGTTTCCGTTTGTCATCTGCAGTCAGCGTCGGATCGGAATCATCGAATCGGCGGCCATAACCGATGGCCACGGACTTCAATACGTTTCCAAAGCTATCTGTCTCCAGAACTACGGAGTGGCTGACGCGCGGGTCGGCAGCGATGCTTGCAATCGCGGCAGCCGCTGATGGCTCGTCGATTTTGCCGTCCGTCACTTGGTAAAGCTTGCGCTCATAATGGAAGTCGATGGTTTCCCGCGGGTGGCTGAAGAAAACTGCATGTTTGTTTTCTGCCAGAGGCTGAAGGCATTCGATCGTGTAATTGCGCTCCGACACGCTGTAGGGACGATCGGCTGCCCCCGATCCATCGAGACCGTAGATCTCTCGCCGCAAAACCGATCCCTTCAGAGACCGGCATGCATCTCGAAGTTCATCGCCTTTCAGCTTCCAAGGCAGCAACGTTCCGTCCGTCATTTTCATGGCAGAGGGAAAAACCGTGTCTGGGATGAGCATCGCTTCGAGTTGCCGGTCCGTGAGCCCTGCGTATCCTTTCGCCTGGTCCCCTTCCCGGTAGTACTCATGCTCGAATTGCTTTGAGATTTTGCCTTCCTGGAAATAAGCCCCGGTATGGAACCAGGTTTTAGTCAGAACTGGCGGCACGCGAGACGATGCGTCGATATTGTCTCCGCTCGGAAAAGCGTCGCTTGCGCTGAGGGCGGAAAATTCCTCCGTGTCCCACTGGTCGACCCTCCCAAACCCGCGAAACTCTCGTTCAATACCGTCATAGAAGCCGTGATGGTAGCTGTAGCGGGTTACAAAACGGTTCCGGCTGATACGGTCGTACGTCTCCACTCGCTCGACGACATGGACAGGAAACGGGAGGCGAGTAATCCAAGGCTGGCCCGACGCTTTATCTGCGAGATAGAACTTGGTTGATGCGGAATAAGTGACCTGAGTTTCTGCACCAAGGTTGTTTTTGACCGACACGAGGAGATGGGGCTTCTGCCCACTCATGAGGTCGATGTAGCGCATTGGTTGGCGCGCATCGCTTGGCAGCGGCGAAGACCAAACCAGACAACCGGTACCATTGCCCAGTAAGTCGACCGTGGCCACAGCTTCCAGGTTGTTCGGCAACGGAAACTGCTTTAGCACCCGCCGTTCGGACCATTGATTTCCGGAAAGATTGAAGTAGAGAAACACACCGTCGGTAGCTAAATAAACGATGTCAGTAGTGCCCGACCCATCGATGTCTGCGAGTCGTATGCGGCGTTGGTCAAACATGTCAGGAAAGTCAAAGCAGGGTGCTTTATCCATCGCCACCTTGGGTCCAAAGTTGCCATACCCGAGGTTCGGCCAGTAACACACCTCGCCGTTACGAATGCGAACCAGGTCGGTGAGTCCATCGCCCGACATGTCGGCGAGGTAGACCGATTGCGTGCCGTCTGAGAACACCAACTTGGGTCCCTTTTCCTCGTCGAACGCTTTTCTTACCCACTGTGCTGCGTCAAAACCATCTCGGGCGAGGCTACGGTACCAAGTCAGGAGCTCGGTCTCCGTAATCAAGACATCCGCATGGCCGTCACCATCGAGATCGACGAACCGCAGATTGGGATCATCCCACGCTATTCTCGGCAAAGACGGGAACGTCGTGAACTGGTCCCAGTTTTTGTCTTCAGTTCGCTCGAAGAAGCCTGGCGTTGGGCCGGAGTAGTCCACAACGTCCAGCTGCCCATCGCCGGCCACATCGAGCAATTGCTGATGCCCACCTTGCAAAGCAGCAAGAGAAGGCTTGAAGGCAACCACTTCGAGCGGGCCAAATCGTCCTCCTCCGAAGTTTGGTTTGTAAAACCACTGCTCTGCTTGTTCGGTCAAAATTCCTGAAACGCCTTCTCCGTCCAGATCAGCCCACCGGTAGAGGGAACCGTCAAGCCCGGCGGGGAGGTTCTCCAGACTTTGCGCATCCACTTCTTGAATCCGTTCGTTGATGACGGCGTCGGTGTACTGAAACTCGATCGGCGGCATCCCTTTCTTCAAATAACCTCCGCCAGTTTGGCGCTTATAGCCGGTTTGCGCGACCGAGCTTATGAAGGATGCCAGCGGATTCCCCTTCTTCAAATCGGCGGGATTGTCCCGCGTGCTGCGATAAATGAAATCCGTGGAACGAACCAGGCAGTCTTGTCCCACGCTGGATTCGCCGGGAAAATGATGAAACATCAACACACGCTGGCACAGCCGGTACGTGCGTACTTCAAACCCGGCCCGATACGATGAAAACGGATCGTTGCGGCAGAGCCAGGGGTTCGCATCATCGGGCTTCGGATTCTCCGCATCGTGTTCCCCGTAATCGAAAACAACCTCGAACATCCACGGGGTCTGCGATAGGTCGGGGTGTACCAGGCGGGAAACTCTGTTTCCGTAGCGGATGCCTTTTAGCAGACGATTCGTCGAGCGGATCGCATCGGTGCGATTCTTTTCGTTGGCCTGGAAAAGGTCAATGCCCTCCGCATTCTCTGCCTTGTACCCGTATACGATAGCGTTTCCCTTGTCGTCGTAGCTCTGGCAGATGCGCCACGCGAAAATACGGGTTGGATCGGCGGGATCGGCGATGCGGCTCTCGGCAGTCTCTCCATAGAGCGTCGTAATATTGTCCCGTGAGATGGATCGCCAGTGAGATTCTCCCGTTTGCAGGTTGAGCCACCGTTCAATGCGCGCGAACAATCCTTCGACTCGTGGACGATACGGGTAGACTCGGTACGCAGTTCCGTCAAGCGTGCGCTCCGACCATTCGCGTTTCCATCGTTCGCCAGACAGGGTGAGCAGTGGAACGAGATCTTCAGCGCCGGAGAGAACAAAAACATCGGATTCTTCGGCATCGTGGTATTGCGGCAGTCCCTTATCTGTCTTGCGGGTGATACTGGGCAACCCGAGAGCCCAACCGAAACCAAACGGTCCGTTTCCTGCGCCCGAGTCGTAAGCAAGCGTGAGCTGCGGCCCGAACCCAGCCCGGCCCGGGCCTGCGGCCAACGGTACGGTCATCGAACCCGTGCCTGTTACTGGATTGGCCGCGAATTTTTCGCCGATTCCCTGGATCGCGCCCCCGCCCTTCGGCAGGGACAGCGTGGGTGCCGAGGCAAAACTCCGGCTGTCATCCGCTTGAGATGTTGCGACCGGGCCCTTTTGCTGCGAAGATTTGGGCTCCAAAGCAGTGGTCTCCCTTGCTCGCCGTGAGCTGCTTCAAGACTCGGGTTTAGTTCTTCTCGTTGCGGAAAATGCAGGAGAAATCCCCCTCACTTCCGCATGCACAACTCTGACCTCAACACCGTACGGAACTCGCAGCTAATTCACGGAGTAGTGGCAAACTATGGCCATGTCCATTACAGCGTCGGAATTTAGGCGGTAGATATTGCTGGTTCCGCCGCCGGAACGCAAAGACGCGGGCAGTCCGGCGACTGCATCAGTTGGCAACTCAATTGTCCACGCACCCAGACCCGCAGTTTGATCGCTGACATCGGCCGATGCGTGCGGCAGGCCGTTCAGCAGCGACTTGTCGGTTTTCAGCTGCATGGTCACGGCGGATCCGCCCGGAGGAGTCAGACTGATCGTAAGTGGTTTCGCAGTGGCATAGTCCCCGAGGGGCGTGCCATTTTGGGTATAAGTCTGCGCGTCGTGAATATCTTTGAAACTAAGAAAGGCTTCAACTCGATTGATGGCTATTGTCTTTCCCCGCCACTGATAGGGGAATCTCACAGGGGTTAAATCCAATGTCATGGACTGGCTGGTGGCCGGTCCCGGGCCTGGGTTCAGGAATCCGTACCAAGCCGCCGGAAATTCGTGGCGCATGCTGAATAGGCGGACCAGGTCATCCTGTGGGCTCGTGGCAAGCGCCTGCTGCGCGGCATGCCGGAGCGGCTCTCCGCCTTCCCGGGCCGTATATTTCAGGTGAAGAATGACGTCGGAGATCGTCTCAAAATCGAAGGCGTTATTCTCTTTGGGCATTTCAAGCCGCCAGCGGGAGATTGCACCCGCGCCCTCGAACGGCAAATAGCGTTCGTCGTGAAAATTTACCTCAAATAGCCCGCTGTCGTTCACTCCATGACTAGTAGCAATCGATTGCACGGCGGCAAAGTTGGCGACGAAACGGTCATCACTGTCTTCGACATTTTCCGCGTACTGGTCGCCCGGCACGCTGCTAATCCGAGTCTTGTTGCTGAGCAACGTGAGCCGGCAGTTGAGACTCGTGTGCGGCCCGACGACGCAGGGAATGCTCAACGCCACACTCTTCACTCTTCTCATGTACTGCCCTGGGTAGTCGGCGTCGAAAAACGATTCGGACAGTTCAAATTCGCATGCCCCAACCTCTTTCAGCGCGATCAAATTGAGTGGCGTCATCTGGAGCATGGAAACATCGCGGGAAATTTCGTATTCGCGCGTATTTTGATCAGTGTAAGCGCTTTGCATCTGCAGAAGCGCAAGGTGCAGGCGGTCTCCGGCCAGCAGTCCCTTGCGCAGGCTGTCCCAATACCCGAACCGTATGAAGTTCGAGTCGGTCAACCCTCGCTCGAATCGAAATGTCCGCTCCGCCTTCTTGGCCAGTTCGAATGCCATTTGGTAGCAGGCGAAGTAACTGGAGGACGTCTCGGACACCATCCACCCGTAAAGGTCCCTGTTCGTAAACTTCTGATTGGCCATGAAATCGAGAACCGTCTGTGAGTTCTCCATTTGCCGCTCGTGCGATTCGAGTTCGTTCTGAGCGATCTCAATGCGGATCTTGGCTGCGGCGATTTGTCGGTCAATCTGCATAATCTCGCAGGCCGCCAAATTGTTCTGTAGGGCCCAGTCCGCTTGTCGGCGGAAATAGGTGCCCATTTTCCCGGAGAGCGAGGCAGCGGCGGAAAGTATTTCGGCCTCTGTCCGGGTCACGGCAGCGATCGCATCCGCCACGGAACCGAGTTGATCTCCGCCTACTTTCAACGAAGCTCCAGGCCCCATTGGCTGAACGTGAGCGCCAATTTGCGGAATGGCATGGAGGATGGCGCCAACAGCCTGCGCTCCGGATGCGACCGTCTGAATCACAGATGCTGCGGTGGACAGGCCCAATTCCAACGCCTCTTCTGGGATCAGCTGGACTCCCAACATGTCGACTGGTTGCCGGGAAGGTACCGGCAATAATGGGATCGTGGCGGGCGGTTCCGGCACCTTTGTGCCGGAGATTCCCATGAGCGTTTGATAGTAGCTGTAGCGTTGTATGGCGGTATTGCGAGACGCCATGAGTGCATCAACTTGAGCGGTGGCCTCATCCAGTTGGCGAATCTTGACGCGATGCATCAGATCGAGAATGCCGACTTCATGCGTGGCCCGCATGACGGCCAGGGCTTCCGCATCATTCTTTTCCAGAGCCGAAAGCAGCGCCCCGCCGAACGACCGGCACTCATTGCACATCTCAAGCGCGCGTTGCAACATGTAAGTGAAGCGATATGCGCGCAGCGGGGCCTGCATATCCGTCATGACGCTGCCCAGGTCCACGCCTGCGGCTGCGGCCCGCACCAGCATTCCCGGGTCGACCGGAGATCCGAACAATGACAGTTGCCGGAACACGCCTTCAATGTTCAGGCAGTTGCGAATCTTGAAGAGCCTGTCCTCCACGACATCCCAAAGCTGCAGCAACTTGGCATTCCGGGGAGCGCAAAACTGGAGCGTGCGGCTCATGCTCTGAATTCCGCTGCTGTCGGCCTGGGGATGCCCGGTGACTTTTCCGCTGAAAGGGAATTCGTTTTCCAGCAGGATGAGGGTATCGGCAAAGGCATCCAGCTTGCCGCGCAGGGTCGCGTAGCACTCGGGCCTGTGCTTCGTCTGCAGCGAGATCTTCTCCTGGCGGGGACCAAGAAGATGCAAGGCCATGATGTAGAGTTGCTGCGCCTCGTTAATCGCCTCTTTGGTGTCGCTCAGGAAAAGTGTGTCGCCATGCTCGATCAGGGTGCGCACGTACTTCATGAAGATGTTTTTTTTGTAGGCTTCCTGCCTGTGGCGTGCCACGGCATAAGGCCGGAACGGGTGTTTGGCCCAATCGGCAATCAGTTGTGAGTGTTCTTCGTCGCCAGACTCCAGTAAGGCAATCGTATGTTGAACACTCTCGCGGGGCGACGTTTTGAAGGGCACATATTTCCAATAGCGTTCCGGGGGCGATTCATGTGGATTGTCGTCCGTTGGATCGAAGATGTATTTCAGCCAGCGAATGGCGTCGGGGTATCGGCGGTTCTGGCTGAGACGCTCGAACACAAGATCAGGAATGTGGAAGAAAAGTTCTTGGTTGTAGATGGCGTACGGACCGCTACCCAGGTCAACTGTCTCTTCCGGCAAAGGGTGGACCACGTGGTCTGTCGGTTGGTACAGACTGGCAAAGGAGCTGGAGTGGGAGCTGAGGCGCTGATTCTTTTCCCTGAGGAGTCCATCGATGCCCAGACGGGTGATCGATTTCATAAAGTCGCAGACGAACGGATGATAAAACATTTCAAACTGCACTTTGACTGGGTTTGAAGGATGCGTGTTGTGTGCAACGGCGTGCGCCGCCCACGCGGATCCTCGGCTTTCTGAGCGTCTTGCGAACGGTTTGCCGATGTCCGCGATTGTTTTTTGCAGAAGACTCAGTGCATCCGCTGGGTGCCGAGTACGGGATGAACTGCTCGCTTGGGTATGGACAGCCGTGGCCCCGTGGGCGGCGGCCGCGGCGGCCCGAGCCGCCGCCAGAACGCTGTGGCGCTGAAATGCTGCATGCGCCGCGCTGGCTACCTGACGGATCGGCCCGGTCTCCTCTTTCGGGGAAACGAAAAATGTCCGGTGCTTGTCCTGATAAAACAGCGGTGCTTGAAGCAGATAATCGGAAAACTGGTGGGGATACAGCAACCGATACATCGTCGGCGAGGCGTGCAGGATGGCCGCCGGTTGCTGGTGCGCGGCTTTCGATAGCGTCAGCCCAGTTTTGCCATGCTGCAAAACGTAGGTGAGCGCTTCGACATCTGTTCCCGGGGGAGTGATCGGGTCCGTCCACGGCGTGGACCCGAAGATGGCCTCCACCGACTCGCCGTTGCACCCCCCAACCTCGAAAGCTCCGACGGCCTCCGTAGTCTCCTGAATCCGGATGAAGAAGAAGAAACCCTGCGAATTGAAGTAAACCGTCGGTCCATGAAACACGCATTGAATGACGAGCGACGTCGATCCATCGCGACTGGTTGAGTGCGAGGTCTTGAAACTGTAAGCGAATTTCGCGTAGCGCGAAGGGTCATCGTCGACAAAATACTTCGGGTCCATGTCGAACGCGTTTTTTGAGACCTGCTTCGAGGTCCATTTATTGTGCCTGAGTTCGGTCCAGGCGAGACTCACCTGCCAAAACGGATTCCCGGGGGTGGGAACGGGAATACTGTGCGAAGTCGCATCGATGGACGACGGTTGCGCGGGCGGGATGGCCTTCTTCTGAAAAACCGGCCAGAAGACGTACAATCTTCGATTCCAGATCATCGGCATTACGTGATCGCCTTCGATCGACACCCCCATTTCCTGCCACGGAGTCCACGTCGTGAAATTAGCGAGGGTGCGGTAGTAATACTTATGCGGGGCATGAAAGGTTCGGCCAAAGACGTGCAAGAGATTGAGCTCTTCTTTTGTGGCGTGATCCTCGTCCTGCCAAAACATCCCGATGATCTCGAGGCGAGCAACCTCTTGCAGCTTTTCGAGGTAGTTTAAGTAGGCAGTTTCCACATTCTCGGCGGTAATCTCGCTCTGGGTGAGGTCCCCTTCCAAGGCGGTAAAGAAGGGCGTCTTGTCATCCCGTATCCCCTGCTCCATCCAGTTTTCGGGATACAACAACACCTGACAGTTGGCCTGCCAGATGCGGTAGTGTTTCCGCCACTTTTCCCACTCGTCCGAATCGATCTGATGCGGGCTCACGCTGTGGATGTCACCGCTGTCCTCCAGGTTCATCAGGCAGCGCTGAACAAAGAGCTGCACCGAGGAATGCGCCAGGCTGATCCGGGAGGTCTCGGTGCAGACGCCCATCTTCGGATCGATAAGAAAGTACTCAAAGAGTTGGTCGGTATCGGTGAGTTGCATGCGCGGAAGCAGGTAGGCGACCAGTGCGTTTCTCTGGGCATCCCGCAACTTGTCGTTGAGAGGCTTCGCAATGGTGCGCCAGGTGGTGTCGTCATACTGTGCCTGAACGCACTTCTTGATGTCCTGCCCGACCGCCTCCAGAGCGTCGAAGTTCGAAGATTCGGTGGCCCAATTCGACAGGTGCCGAACGGAGATGCCCAGCCGCTGACTCAAGTCGACGCAGTCCTTCAAGCGCAAAACCCAGTGCTCGCTCGAAAAATCGGCGACCGACAGCTTAAAGTGCTCCACCAGATCGTGGACCAGAACCTCGTCCCATCCCGTCGCGGCGACTAGGGTCTTGACGGCGTCATGGCGGTTCGCAGCCTTGAAGACCTGGGTCAGTTTTGTGTCACTGGCAGGCGACGCCTCCCGCATTGCAACGAGCCTCGCCGCTCGTTGCAGAGCAGATAGAAAATGAGGCGCACGCTGGTCGATCTCGTGCGATGAGTAGGCATTCCTTGAAACCGGGAGCTCGTTGAAATCGAGCGCGACCAGACCCTCGCTCAGGCGCATTAGGAAATCGAGATCATCCTCCGCCAACTTGAGGGCATTGGTGATCAAAGCTGCCTTCTGAAGCCGAACGTATGTCTTATGAAACGCATCCAAGACAGAGGACGGATAGAGAAAAGTTTCCGGGACGGCGGATTTGCGCACGCCTAGACTTTGCCATTGCAGGCTTACACCCGGGTTCTTCTCATCCAGATTGGCGACGTCTAAGCGCAGATAATAGAGCTGTCTTGCCTTGACCGTGATCTTCTTCGATACCCACTCTCTGTCGCCCGAGGACCGCTCAAGGTCCACTGGCTGCTGTTGAGCGTCGACCCATAACGTCGGGGTTCCGCTGGCCTGAATGATGAAATCAAAATCGCCGGCTGCCGGCGGCGCAATCATGCCTGTCCAGGAAACGCTCTTAGTGCCTGCAAGAAGAGGATTCTTCCGGCCATCGAAGTCGATGCTGCTCGTTCCGGCGCCGGATTGATCGGAACTGGTGTAGGACGTCCTCGTAAGTCCCGATTGTGTGAGTGCGCGAAGGTCGTCGGACGCTGTCTTCAAACTGGGGTCTGAACTTGCCTGGCTCTTCAGGGTCGCCAGCAGCTTGCGAGCCATCGAGTCGGAAATTTTGAAAGAGTCGGAAACGGTTCTAGTTAGCAGGGCATCGCCGAGAGTCTTGCCAAGATAGGGCAGCAGACCCATCAAGACGTAGTCGAATTTCCTTGCGATGGCTGTGGTTGCGGGATCGTCGTGACTCTGGAATGGTTTCAGATCAGGCCCAACAGATTGAACTTCCGTTATTAACGACTTAACCGCCTGTTCCGGATCGCTGAATGGCACGACAACAGTCTTTACCAGTTCGATGGGCTGCTGATAGAGTGAATCCACGGCGGCTCGATACTTAGGGTCGGCAGAAAGACCGAAAAGGGCGGACCGGTCGTCCGAAGTTAGCGGCGACTTGGCACTGAGAAGCTGCTTGACGGGATCGTAGCTTATCTTGTTTTCGAGCTGAGGAGGGAAATGCACTCCCGCGGGAAGGACGGTGAGGTTGGTGGAGTAATTGACCGCTCCGTTGATAATCCCAACGAATTCGTCGACCACACTCCCCTCATACAGGAGGCCGAGCTTTTGAGTAGTGATAGTGCCGCTCGGGTCGTGCGCGGCCACCTTATCGCGAGGAATGGCGTTATCGTGTGCGATAGCCGTTAAACCGTCACGCAGTGTCCGCACCAGATTAAGGATGATCGTTTGCTGGGGCTCGGCCTCGCCGTTCTTGGTGCCGATGGAGGCATGTCGAGCGATATAACTCAATTGCGCTGCACTGAGGCCGGAGCCGGTGATGTCGGCGACAAACGTCGCGAACTTCAGGGCATCCTCTGGTGCCTTGAACGGGTCGTGCACCGAAAGCTTTCTCAGTACGAGGAAATCTTTGATCTTCAGTCTCAGAGCTTTGGCCAGGGCGGCGCGCCGATACAGCGCGGACACGTTCTCAAGGTTCAGCGGAGCGGCGTGGGCAAAGAAATCGCAATCGATGAGAAGAAGTTGAAGGTCGAGCGCCGAAATCCGAAGGGCGCTCTGCACAGCCGGCAGGTGGTCCGCCAATTTTGCTTCGCTGACTGTCAGAACCGGAGTGTCGGGAGACTCCTGCTCGAAGGCTGAGTCGACTTCCGCCCCCGGCCTGTGCGTCACCCGGTTTAGGAACAGACCGCGATACAGCGAGTCAGATCCACGGCTTTCGATTGGCGCCCACAAGGCCAGCAAGATCTGTAGGTTTGTGATGTGCAACCGCTCCTGCAACAGCATGATGTGAGCGAGGTGGACGATCAGGTCCGGCGTGATCTCGGTCGCGCCCATCGCCGACATAGCGCGATCTAGATCGGTGATGCTCCACCCCGATTTTCTGTAGAGCCGGATGAACCTGTGCACCCGGTCGAGAGTGCGTTCCTCCAGCGGCGTGCCGTCAAAATGATGGAGTTTCATCTGGGCCGGGTCACACGTTCGTCCGGCATCGTCAATCAGGAGGGTTTTGCCGATTCGGTCGAAATGCTCGCCGCGCAGAGCGTTTAGATCATGGGCCGTGATTCCCGCCAGTTCAATTTCAACCAATGCCTCTACCGGGTGAGCAAGGTTGCTCTTGAGCAGCGCTGTGAGTGAGGAGTAGCTGACGGGGATGCGTTGCAACAATTCCCGCGCACGTGCGACCGGCTGATTGGGACTTATGAAATAGGTCGCAACCAACTCCCGGACGTTGGTATAGGAAAGCCCCGTCCTCGACAGGAAAACGGCGACATTCGCCAACTCCTGCGCCCAGTTCCCGGGCGAGGAACCCGTGCCGCTGACGGCCCCGTAAAATTCCCCATGAGGCCGTGGATGTACCTTCTCTTGCGGATCGAATGCGTGTCCCGTAAGAATCTGGAATTCCTCCGCGCTGATGCCCAGGAATTCTGCGGCCAGCAGATGCTTGACCGCAGGGCTCGACAGTTCCTTGTGGAAGGTGCGCAGTACTTCATGGCGGCTGGTGCCGAGCTGGTTCAAATATGCCCTGGCTACGAGCTGAGGACGGTTGAAAGGCAGAGTGAAGGGATAGACCGCCGAGTCGAGTCTACGATAGGCGTCCTGATTGAGGTATTGAGGATTGGCATCGAGGTCGGCGGACGCCGAATCCCCCGTGTCCCGCGCCGTGGTCCGGTCCAGTTTGTACTCCAGGGCCACATAGGACTCCAGCACTTCATTCACGATGTCGATGTAGGGCAGCGCCGTATTAGCGTTGGCGCACGTAAGGTTCAGGAATGCCAGATCAGGTCGGCGTCCGGGAATTTGTTTGTCCGGATTCCCAATCAAGACATCGAGTGGAGTCGCCCCGAATTTGTTTGGCTTCGAGTTGGCCAGGAAATCCAGGACGTCGACCAGATAAGCTGACGGGCCAATGGCCGATTCGCACTCTTCGCAATTGCACAGCGAAACGCTTCCGAACAAACGTTCTGCATCCGGAAACCTCTTGACCAGATCCTCGTGAAGAGAGCCTTTCTTGAGACCCAGATGTGCTGCCGGGAGATGGATGGGATAGCTGGGATGGATCGAATGACCGTGCTCTGGTGGACAGGGATTCGGCCGTCGAGTGGCAAACACGCGCACCATCTGGTCGTGGGAATGATGACCCAACCCGCGGGTAGGCGGAGTCCGCAACACATCGTGGATACTGGTGCGTAGATGAAGGTTCCTGGCGTTGATGAATTGCGCACGCGCGTGAATTTCAGCAGCATGCCCCTCGCCCCCCAGGGCATGGCCGTAGTGCGACAGGAAGGTCGTGCGCGGCACAACCGAGATCGCATGAGCCGAACCGAACTCGGTTCCCAGCAAGGCGCGAAACGCGCCGGGGTTCGGACTGACCGCGAAAAGTCTTTGCAGGCGCTTTACCTCTTTCAGGACGGCAGGTCTTTTTTCTATCGCGATGCCCTGGAAGGCGGTCGAGGAATGCTCATCTGCATAAACATCCACCCGGCTGGTGCGAATGTCGAAATCGGGAGAGTTCTCGATGAACCTGAGAGCCAAGGGGTCCACACGGTGGCTCGCGGCCGCAATATGCCAGACCGTCAAAGTGGGAAACGCAGCCTGCAGTGTGGAGGAAATCGAGGCAGCGTAAAACTTGGCCTGCGCTTCATGCGAGGCGCCGGGGAGGTGCGGCGGAACTCCGCTTTTCGCAATCAGTCCCTGCCAAACTGAGTCTTCCAGTTTAGCCAGGTCGCGCATCGACTTCATCCCGGGCATGCCCACGATCGCTGCAATCAGGGGCACGTGACCTGAGACCAGTACGTCGACCTGCAAGACGAATTGTAGTTGGGCGACGTGCAGCTTCAGGCCGGCATGTTTGTCCAGTTCTTTCCAGAACGAATGCGGGTCCCCGGGGTGGTCGAAGTACAGCTTGACGAACTCGTCCTCAAGGGCGGCGGAACTTAGTACATGAGTAGCCTGCAGAACTGCACGCAGCGCCGCCTTACTGTCTTCAACGGCGAAGTGATGGTTGCTCGCATGGTGTCCGGCTTCGGCGTGTGATCCCGTCCCATGTCCTACTGTGAAGGTGACGACATGTTGTTCGGCCTCCTGATTCGACGGAATCTGGCGCGCTCCGGAGTGGTAGAGCGCGACATACTCGACCTTGTCGCCCTGCTTAAAACCGGAGAGATGAGCTTGAAAATACTGGCGTCCGGGGACGTGCTGATGAGAGGGTTGGGTGGCAACGGTGTGCGGAGCACCGTGGTTGATGCGGTACAGAATCGTGATGGTGGCGGCCGGGTCGGGGGGCTCAATTCCGACCGTAACAGAAGTATCGCTGCCCGGCGCAACCACCCCAGAGGGTGCGGGGGCGTCGGGCGTGCCATACCAAAGGGACACACCTCCTTGACTCACTCGCATGAGCGCTTCCTTTACTCAATCACTCCTCCGGCTCTATTGGAATTCGAGCCGGATGACCGCCGACGGATCCTTGAGTCTTAGGGCGAAGCGCGTGAGCACCCGGAACAGATAGTTTCCGTTTGGATCCAGCTGGGAGAACGCAGTGACTGGATCCTGGCCAACTACGACATCCATCGAGTTCCCACCCGTCGAAACGACCAGGCCCATCGATTGGGTTGGAGGAAAGGTCGGATTGGGGATCGTGGGCAAAGGTCCAGCCGCTGGCGGACTGACAGGATTTGGGATACCGGGTAAGGAGCCAGTTCCAAAATATCCTTCGGTCATCAGGGGACGAATGCGATCGGACGGAAGGATCAGTGTCGTCGGCAGCGGAGCATAGGAATCGGCATACGGGTAGTAATACAGGATGGCGGCATACGGGCCATAATGACCTGCCGCTTGCAAAAGTGAGTAGGCTGTGTCGATGGCGCCCACTGTGTTCTCGACGTATTTAGGGCCGGATACTCCAACCGACACCGTTGCTGCGGCTGGCAGGAGAGCCGCCCCATTAGCCGTAATCGCAGTCGCTGTTCCCGCCGTCGCTCCAGAGAATGTGATCACAATCGTTCCGAGGCCATTTGTTAGGGAGCCCGCAGTGACGGACAGGTTGGCAGCGGGTATGTTGAGCGGAGCGCCAGTCAAGGCGGCAACTATGTTGCCGATGAGGGCGGCATTCCCGGCCGCCCACGCGATCGCAGGAGTTACCTTGGCGCCCATCGTCAGCGTGAAGCTTCCGCCAGTTGCCCCGAGAATGGTGATCGTCTGCACGGCAAAGTTGGCCGCGATCGGGCCGGACGAAGGGACAGGGACGACTTGGACGGAGGGCAAATTGGTTTGAGGGGTAGGTCCGACACTAAGCAGGCCAAAGTCGCCGGGGACTCCACGGTTGTTGACGAGATTGGAGGTGAAGAATGGCCCGGACGTCGCTATCTGACCCTGAAAGAGCACGGCATCCTGTGCCTGTGTAAGGATGTTCGCAGCGCGTGTCGCCAGAGTCACGGCGGTACTGTAGGCGTGATGTTTGTGGTGGTGATGGTGATGTTCGTGTTCGCCCGAATGCTCGCCCGACGGGTGCCCACCCGGATGTTCATCGTGACCCGCATGGCTATGATCGTCCGGATGATCTGGATGCATAGCTTTGAACTTGTTCTCCTGCTCGACCTGTGGTGCCGTCAGCGAGAAATCCACCGAGATTTCGATGAGTCGGGTGGTTGCTGCTTCGTCGATGTTGGGCAGCGGGCCAGTTGACGCCGCCCCCACAACAGCGATCGGCGGAGCAGCCGCGAGTATTGCCGCCAGAGAGAATGTCGGTCCGTTAATGCTCGACAGAATCGTGTCCGCCGGGACGGTGGTAATGTGTGGGTCGACTCTATGGTGGGGCAGGATTCTTCGCACTACGGACGTCCGCAGGAACTCGTGATGAACCGCCCGGTCGATGCGCTCCCACACTTCCGGGTTCCATTTGACCCTTTCGCGTCCAAGATGCACGCCTTTCTCTGGCATCGGTGACCCGGCGAAATGCGGGGTGGATGTTAGATGAGCGGTAAGCGGTGGTGCCGGCGCTGTTGTCGTTGAACCCATTTTGATTCTCCTTGTGCGCCGGCTAAAACCGGCGGAATGTTACACGTCAAAGACATGTGATACTTAAGGCTTTGCAGATCTATGATCCGTGACTTGCACCAACGACAGAACCCTAACTCTCGAACGACTCCACTTGCTCCGTAGTCATCAGTCTTCTTTCTCCTCTGGTTCTGGGTTCGCCTTCACTACTTCCAACCGGGAGACCGGAACCACAACCGTCCGTGGCCCTGGAAGCTGAACCACAGCGAAAACTCTCTGCTCCAAACCCGAATCAGAAAACTCAACGATTTCTCCTTCCATTTCCAGGGTTGGTGACGAGTCAGCTAGCATCTCTTCCGGGCCAGGCAGAAAAACATCCGAAATGCGAAATCGCACCGTGTCTCCCTGGCGCGTAGGAATACCCCTTTTATGAGTTGATTCCCTAAGTGCAACTTCCGTGGATGTGTTTGCAAGAGTTGAACCAACCGGACCCTACTCGTGGCTGTTACATCAGCAATGCCCCGGTTGTCTCGGAAGCCACTAATAACAAGGAGCTTAGTCCCGGCACGCGCGACCTTTCGTCGCCTCTTGTAGTTGGTCTCGAACTTCGCTACGTCTTCGTTTACTGCAAAGACTGGCAGCGAGATTTTCAGAACAGGACTACCCTCCTATGACTATCGTTTTGTATGGTTTTGAAACCTGGATGGTTCTGGCTTTCGTATAGCGGTTGCAGGAGTTCCTGAAGAGAATTGCAGTGTAATGAGTTAGCCCGCCTTGGTTCGGCGGCTAAAGCGAGACCGGATGTGGACTTCTATGCCCCGGCTGAGTTCGCCAGTCCATGGACGCGCATCTTGTAATAGAGCGTTCGCTCGCTCGTATGGAGTCGTTGAGCAATCTGTCGTCGCGTAGATCCGGGAACATTTATAGCAGCTTGCAGGACTTTCCTCTCGATCTCCTGCAGCGCATGAGGGTAAGTGACTCCCGTACCATCGATCGCTCGCCATATTGCCCGGGCGGCCTCGGCAAGTAGATCTGGTTGTGAAGCCTCCTCAGAATGTCTCTGGCCCATCCAGTCGGACAACCCCAATGACACTCCCTCTGCCTTGAGAAAAAGCATACGCTGAACCGCATTTTCCAATTCTCTTACGTTTCCTGGAAATGGCTGCATTTCTAAGTGACTGAGCAATTCGAGCTCGACTGCTTCAATCCTGGAGTAGAGAGCAGCATGTCTGCATGTTAGGGCTAAAATCAAGCCCTGTAGATCACCGTATCGTTGCCGGAGCGGGGGTATCTTGAGTCTCACAACATTTAACCGATGGTACAGATCCGCACGGAATCGTCCGGTCTGGACGAGCGGCTCTAACGGCTGATTGCATGCAGCGATAAGTCGGGTGTTGACCGGCAACTCCCGGTCGGAACCCACTGGACGTACCGTTCCTCTTTGGATCACATCCAATAACTTGGGTTGCAAGTGGGAAGGTAAATCATTGACGTCGTCCAAGAACAGAGTCCCGTTTTGCGCGGCTTGAAACAGCCCTCGCCGGTCCGCAACGGCGCCAGAAAAAGCACCACGGCGATGTCCGAAGAGTTCGCTCTCAGCTAGCGCTTCGCTTATGGTGCTGCAATGGATGGTTACGAATGGGAAGGAACTACGTTTCTGGTCCAACTGATGAATCCCCTGGGCGAGGACTTGTTTTCCAGTACCGGTTTCTCCTTCCAACAGGATGGTCACATCGCTGACTTCGGCGGCCTTGCGCGCAAGGCGCAATAACGAGAGCACGTTAGGCGAGCACGTTACGAAACCAAGTCTCTCGAATGTCAACCGAAGGTCGTCATCGGGCGCCTGGTCGTGCATGGGCACTCCTAATCTGTCCGCCAGGTTCACCGTGGACAAACCCAGATCTCTGACGAACAATACTTTCTCACGGAATAGTGCAAAAACAGGTCGTTTGCGTTTCGAACCAGCCTGTGAGTTCGAGCAAAAGGGAAGAGGGCTATTATCACTGTCGTGCCCCGGGGACCAAGGAGAGTCCTTTCAACCGATGCACAGGGCATCCACATAACCTCGTGCTCGAATTCCCCAGGCGCCGGCGTTCAGGCCCTCCGCAATTGTGCTCACTCTTCTCGCATTTCGACCATGTCATATAGTGCGATGTTTCAAACAAAAGTGTATCGTTGCTCCAATACCCGATAGTTGTGTCTCCCGATTTTCCCCCAGACTCGCTATTTCTTTTCCTTTGTTCGCTTTGGTTCAAGATGCCGTAGGAGAAACCCGTCGAGGTTGTGAGCGACGTCACCAACACGAACAACGTTCGGCCCTGCATTACGGATCAAAACGACCACATTCACGCGCACGAACAGTATCATAGTGTCGTTCAAGCCAAATGCAACGTCACCAGGACCATCCTTTCCAGTTCGACGTTCCAGCGCGGTGGACTCAATGTTGCCGAGAGCTTCGAGTAGTTGGTCGTGCGCAGCTTCAACTGACGGGCACTCGAACACATCGACACTTAGTAACTTGGCTGTGGATTCCTCGTAACTCCAAAGTGAGCGTATCGCCGTCGGCTTCGCCCCTTCATCACGCCGTACGCGTTGCAGTTTCCAATTCGGGACCTGCCATTGTTCGAAGCTAAAGTCCTTAATCGCGCGTTTCTCATGCTTACTGTGACTTCGCCACTCACGCGCGTCGTACTGCTTCTCAAGAAATTGCTTCTGCCCATTTTGCATAGCGTCGACTCCTAAACAACCAACCGCCGTTGCTTCGTGCTGGGTTGTGGATTGCAGTTTGGCCGGCCAGCGGGCGTAGCAAGCCGATCGCGATAGAGCAAATCGCCGGGATTGCCGAAATGCAAGTCCTGCGGGAGCAGCGGAATGTGAGGTGCGCTGGTCGGATCACTGTCACCATCAACTTGGAGGCACGCATCGAACACATCATCGCTTGCGGTGCAGCCGCCCTCCCAGGCAACTTCGTGATAGCTGAATCCCCCCCAGCCGCACGCCGTCTGCCAAGTGCTGCTGCCGATAGCCAGCAGTTCGTTCAGCCCAAAGCCCCAACCCATTCTCGATTGCCACAGGTTACACCCGAGCACGTTAGCGAAGGTCGAGACCACGGTCGCGCAATCGCTGCAATTCACGTACACACCGTTGCCCAGACCGCCCCGCAGCAGGTCAATGAATGCAGTACAGTCAAAGTTACCCCAACTGTAGTGTGAGCTACCTCCGCCCGGGCAATCATAGGTGACAATGCCGGGACCCAGCGCGTAGACGCTTTGCGTTACCAGGGCAGCTGCCATGTCCTTTGCGGTTGCACCCTCCGCCCACCGGCAGGCGTAGTCTAGGACGTCCGCCCACGGCAACTGAGTATTCGCCGGATTGTACGGCGTTTGCTCCCAAGGGTCAGTTGGTACGTCGAGGACCACGTAGATGCGATGCCGGGTGGTGGCAAAATGGTGCCAAGGGTGGTGCGGCCCAACCCGGTACTCCCAGCGCCAAGTTATGTCCCAGATGCCTACGCGCCCGTGCGAAACCGGAGGATTGATCAGCTCGAAGCTGACGAAGCCCGTTCTGCCATTGATGAAATTCACCGGACGTGCCTTAACATGATGTTCCACCCGCACTTCGACGAACGCGACGCCCGGGTCAGTCGAACTCAGTGACACCTCGATTGTAATTGGGTGGCCGTGGGTCGGTCGAATGGCATATGCCGCGCGGGAGTCTTCGGGATTAACGGAGATGAAGCGCTGCCATTCTGGAACACTGATGAACCGTGTTGCATTCTGGCGAATGTTGAAAGCATCGTGCTTCGCCGCCGTCGTGTCGCGATTAAACTGGATTGCTTCGACTGCGATCATCGGCGGTCACCTCCTCGCCCAAGAATGAGTGCGACTTCACGGATAGAAGGGCGTTCGTTCGAACAAGTTGTGTGGTTTGAACATGAACCCCGTCCACATGATCAAGGCCACTCCGTGCCACTCAGAGCCCATTGTTTCTCCATCCTCGTCGCGAGGGTGGTGGTGAATCGAGCCCTTGTACCAAAGCACGATGTCGGTGTCCATAATCACCTCGGGTGGAAAGACGTAAGACGGCAAGTCACTGGCGCTCATCTCTGACCAGTTGTAATGCGTCACCCAAAAATCGTTTTGCGTAAATGACTCGTTGTGGTGCGAAAGTCCCCCCGTAGGTAGTGGGATAAGCTGATAGGAGGTTCGATCGCCTTTCCCGTTGGTCAGGAATTTATCGTACACATCCAACGAGTGGAAAGCGCGCGAGTCCCATTGGTAGCCTCCCTCGATGGGAATCGGAAGCTCGAAATCCGCCGCGGTTAAGCCGGGCAGAGGTTCAGTGTGCGTTCCCAAGTACGCCGTGTCATTCGGCCATCCGTCCAGATCGACATCGAGCCTCCAGATCGGATTGTGGACGTGGGTCTCCCACTCATCGCCTGGAAGATTGTGCGACGTGGCGCCAACTCTTCCTATTACCACGCCATCGTCGCGAAAGCTCCATTCAATCACGTAGTTGTAGTTGTCTGCCGCGAGAGCGGACCAGAGTACAACTTCCTGTCCACGATAAACCTCGGAATCCGACTTCCAGGACAACCCTCGGTCTCGAACTTCTTTGCAGACATTTCCGGCCAGGACTGTGCCACCGGCGGACGCCGGACAATCTGCCGAACCGATGGGCGTGAGCCCGAACATGAAGCCAACATCGTAGTAGCGGGGCAAACCGATGTGATAGGGGACGAAAATCTCGGATACCCTCGCATCCCAGAGCAGGAATAACCACTTTGAGGTGGGGGACTTGCGAAAATACGCCCACTGAATCAACAGCCCATTGCCTGGGACGGTTTGCCAACAGAGTCGCCAGCGCGTCTGTTCCGACCCCGTAACTGGGAATTGCTGATCGACCAGATTCGCACCAGAGCAGGGCATCCAGGGTGCTGGTGTCTGCGCTGATACTAAGGAGGAAGCACAAAGGAAAAGAGAAAACAGGATGACCGTCGCAACAATATGCCTGTGGAAGGTCATTTGCTCTTCCTCCTCTCCAAGTAAACCCGTTTCGCGGTGAGGTCTACGATGACCGTCGGCTCACTCAGAAAATTTCTCCCCTTGCGGAAGAAAAGCTGGAGGCAACGGTGCTTCGAACACGGATCGTCGGCCTTCGTCCCGCGAATCGGCAAGCCTGATACTGCATTTTCAGCGCGTTGCACCGTTCCCGACTCCGTTATCGCTTGCACGCGGTAGGTTTGTGCCTCGGGCACCGCCCTCCGCAGTTCTTCATCACGGAGCGCCAACTCTCGCGCTTCCTCAAGATCCTCGTTTGTCATCGGAACCTGGTTGCTTGAGAGACGTGCCACCTGTTCCACCAATCGGCTCTGCAGGTTAACCAGGACTCTTGCTCCGACCTCACCTTCGAGACGAAATAAAACGACCTCCGCATGGCGGACTGGCCGTTCGCCCTCTTTAGGAGATTCGAGCTTTACGGCCGTCAGTTGAATGTCAATCAGTCGTACGCCCGATTCCCCCAACAGCTTTTCAACCCGTTCGTCAGTTCGTGCAATGTGTTCCGCGACTGCCCTCTCTTCTCGGTCCATGGGATCGAGCGGGAGTCGTTGCGTAGATTGGCTGTTTTGCTGAGCGCTGCCTTCTTGTGCCCGAACCGGGCACACAGCCAGACCTGTCCACGCTAGGCAGAGTCCGAGAATGAGAATTGTGATTTTTCTGATTCTTGACTGGAAAGGAGAACGAGACAGTCTCAAGAGCACCTCCCCACAAGAAGGTCCAGAGGAGCCATAAACGGAAATTACAGCTCTTCTCTAGACGCCGTTCCAGAACAAAAGAGTTAGATCGAGGGAAGCGTTACGCCAGAAAAGAACGGTCCCAGCCTAGACCCGACAGGAAGACATGTCAAGTGTGCAATGACGAACTGTCGTTAGCACATGATATGTCCGGTTGAGTTAACACACGATATGTCCGCTTTGCGGGCGGCGAGAATAGGAGACCATGCGAAGCATGGAATCTTACTT